>Ga0316209_1001565_pt1 | contig 22802 bp, 23 predicted proteins | sample 6monopyrite_MG_FD_204945 | JGI IMG/M metagenome (GOLD analysis project Ga0316209, IMG submission 204945) | Microbial mat bacterial communities from mineral coupon in-situ incubated in ocean water Damariscotta River, Maine, United States -... | ecosystem: Environmental > Aquatic > Marine >...
AAATTATTTATCTCGACATTTCTTTTTGCGGTGCTTAAGGCCAAATCTGATACATCAATGCTAGTCACCGACTTAGCACCACTTGCCAAAGCATAACTGCCAAAAGTGCCGGTATAACAAAAACAATTCAGTAAGGTTTTATCATTAACGTATTTGGCAGCAATGGTGCGATTATCTCTTTGGTCAAGATAAAACCCGGTTTTATGTCCTTGTTTGACATTAACTATGATTTTTATGCCGTTTTCTTCAATCACTACTTCTTCAGGCACGTCACCATGTAATACCTGAGTAATCTGCTCTAAACCTTCTTTTTTGCGGATGGCAACATCACTGCGCTCATAAATTGAACATTCAGGGAATTCCTTTTTTAACGCCCAAACAATTTTGTCGCGGTGTTTTTCAGCGCCGGCAGATAATAACTGGCAAACCAACACATCAGCATATCTATCAATAGTCACACCGGGTAGTCCGTCTGATTCGGCAGCGATAAGTCGATAACCGGTCAATCCATGACGTTGGATTAAATCTTCTCGTGACGCTTGGGCAGTCGCTATACGCCTTTGAAAGAAACCATTGTCGATACTTTCATCTTTTTCAAATGTCCAGATCCGTACTTGAATTTGTGACTCTGGTGACCAAGCCCCTCTGCCTAAAAACGCACCATCATGGGATATCACATCTACCGTGTCTCCCATGTTGGTTCTGCCTATGGTTTTTTCTATGGCGCGAGAAAATATCCAAGGATGTTTACGTAATAAGGATTTTTCACGACCGGGCTGCAAAATGACGCTAGATGACATAGGATTACTTTTATAAAAATTTGCCGCAAGTGTACAGCAGGGGAAAGTTTTGCTAAACAGAATTTCAGTTCCAACAAGAGAATTTACCTTATGATAGGTTTAATGCAGTTTATAAAGCACGATTCTGGTTGCTCACCCGAGGCACTCGAAATTAGTCAGACCGATATTCCTACGTTAACAAGTGGGCAAGTTCTAGTAAAAGTGGCGTGTTTTGGCTTAAATCGCGCCGATACTTTGCAAAGGCAGGGCAAATATCCTGCGCCCAAAGGCGAAAGTGACATTTTAGGCTTGGAAATAAGTGGTGAGATAGTACTAATTCACCCTGGCCTAACTAGTCATCTTCCTTTTGAACTGGGTGACAAGGTATTTGGTTTAGTGGCTGGAGGCGGCTACGGTGAATATGTTGCAGTTAACGTGCAACACCTTATGCCAGTACCTGCAAATATGGAAATGCCTCAGGCGGCGGGTATAGCTGAATGTTTTCTCACGGCTTACCAAGCACTATTTATCGAAAATAATTTACAAGCAAAACAGCATGTATTGATCCATGCCGGTGCCAGCGGGGTGGGGCTTGCAGCTATTCAGTTAGCCAAACGCCACGGCTGCGCTGTTGCGGTAACCGCATCAAGTCAGGCGAAGTTGGACTTATGTACACAGCTAGGCGCGGATCTGGTCATCAATTATCAACATCAAGATTTTGCGGTTGAAATCAGCAAACATTGGCAAGGCTGCGATTTAATTATTGATTTTGTGGCGGGTGATTATCTTAATCGAAACCTTAAACTGCTGAATATTGACGGCAATATACTGTATTTGGCCATGTTAGCTGGTCGTTATGCAGACAAGCTCGATATGGCGTTGCTACTGGGTAAACGAGCTACGGTCAAAGGATCTACTTTGAGAAGTCGCACTAATCAATATAAAACTCAGCTTATAAAAGAATTTAGTCAGGCATGTTTAGCTGATTTTGGTAGCGGTAAATTATTCCCTAATATTGATACTGAGTTTGCAGCCAAAGACGTGGGGAAAGCCCACCAACGAATAGAGAATAACGATACTATGGGTAAGTTGATTGGTTGTTGGTGAGTATTTAAAAGACCATTTATTTTTTCAACCAAGCTATGCACCACTTTTTTATTCCATTACAATAAAAACCTGACAGTTGTGTCAAGTTTTTATGCTGAGAAAGCTTGCCCACTTCCCCTTTTGTAGATACATGTCAAATTGAAGACCATCACCTTGGCGAAATAGGAAATTTTAGATGATTGAGAATACCCAGGAACAAAACAAACTCGCTGGCAAAGATGCCGAGCTAGAATTGCAGTTAAAAACCTATTTTGTTGATTTGGCTAGCGAGCGTGTTGGTGGCGAAACCTTGTGTTGTAGTGATGATTTTTTTGCTGAAATGGAAAACTTACTTAAATCTGGCCGTGGTATTTTTATTGATGACAAATACACTGAACGTGGCAAATGGATGGACGGTTGGGAATCTCGTCGTAGTTATGGTAGAGATAATGGCCGTGAATTTGATTGGTGTATTATTCGTCTTGGCATCAGTGGGGTGATACGTGGCTTTGATATTGATACTAATTATTTTCGTGGTAATGCGCCGCAAACTGTTTCAGTTGAAGCCTGTGTTAGTGCCCAGCAGCCAAACCAAGATACCATTTGGCACACAGTGTTAGCCGAAAGTGAAGTCGCCGCCCATAGCCAAAATATATTTGAAGTTTGCAATGCTCAATCCTGGACTCATGTGCGACTGAATATGTTCCCAGATGGTGGCATAGCGCGTCTAAGAGTTTATGGTGAAGCTGATGTTAACTGGAATGATTTTGTTGACGGTGAATTGATTGATTTAGCGTCCATTAAGAACGGTGCAAAAGCGTTGTTAGTGAGTGACATGTTTTTCAGCGATAAAAACAACTTAATTATGCCTGGGCGTGGCAAAGATATGGGTGATGGCTGGGAAACAAAACGTCGTCGTGATCCCGGTCCAGATTGGTCAATTGTTAAATTGGCAGCACTTGGCAGTGTTGAAAAAGTCATAGTAGATACCTGTCACTTTAAAGGTAATTTCCCAGATACCTTTAAACTAGAAGGCATTAATACCAGTGGCGACGATTTTAACGATGCTGATGCTGAGCTGGATTGGCAAACGATTATTCCTCAAACTAAGTTGTATGCCCATCGCGAGCATCTATTTATCAATGAAATAGCGACTGACAAATTACAAGCGTTTAGCCACGTTAAATTAAGCATTTACCCGGATGGTGGTATTTCTAGAATGCGCGTTTTTGGTCAACCTAAGTAGCGCTTATTTGCAATAGGGATAATGATGTGATGACAAATAACAAACAGATAATACCCAAAACACTCACCCGAGAAAACTTCACAGAGTTTGGTGATGTGATAGAAGTGAACGATAAGGCTAGAAATTTCAGCATTAACGATGGTTTTACTCAACGTTATCATGATTTAGCCGAGGTGGACGTCACTGAAAAAAGCGGCCGTGCTTTGATTAATATCTTTCGCTCAACACCACTTGAGCAGCCCGTGAGCATTAAAATGATGGAGCGTCACTCTTTGTCTAGCCAAGCTTTTATTCCTTTGGGGCAACAGCCTTATTTAGTGGTTGTTGCACCTAAAGGTGAATTGGATATTACCAAAATTGAAGTGTTTTTGGCTTCCTCAAACCAAGGGGTGAATTATCATAAAGGTACTTGGCATCACTACTGTCTGGCGTTACACCAAGTCAGTGATTTTATTGTAGTTGATCGCGGTGGAGCCGGAGATAACTGCGACGTGATTAATTTGGACGGTTCACTTGTCATAGCCCAAAGCTAACGCAAATAACCAATGTTAAAACCTACAGAATTAAGCCACATTTTGCGAGCTGTATAAAAAGTTATAGGAAACACCATGAGTAAACGAATTAATGAATATGGCTATCAAATTGCCGATTGTCTGCACCACTTAGTCAACCAAGAGGTGCTCCCTGATTTACCTATTAAGCAACAGGGTTTTTGGCAGGCAGTTGCTAATGTACTTAATGAATTTATTCCTAGAAATAATGCACTGTTGGCTACCCGAGACACACTGCAATCAAAAATCGACACTTGGCATTTAGACAAATCCAACGCACCTTTTTCACAACAAAAATATCAACAGTTTTTGACCGATATTGGTTATTTGGTACCTGAACAAAGTGATTTTCAAATCACCACTGAAAATGTTGATCCAGAAGTGGCTTTGATCGCCGGGCCCCAGTTAGTGGTGCCATTAATGAATGCCCGCTTTGCATTGAATGCAGCGAACGCCCGATGGGGTAGTTTGTATGATGCACTTTATGGCTCTGACGTGATTGTGGATGAGCCTGGTAGTGAAAAGGTAACCGCTGAATACAACCCCATTCGCGGTCAAAAAGTACAAACATTTGCTCGCCACTTTTTGGACCAGTCCTTACCGCTATCACAAGGTAGTCACCAAGACTCAGTCAAATATACAATCCAGAACCAACAGCTTATTATTGAATTAAATACAGGTAGCCTGGTTTATTTAAAGGATGCTAGTCAGTTTGTTGGTTTTAATGGTGCTATAGACGCTCCAGAAGCTATTTTATGTATCCACAATGGATTACATATTGAAATCCAAATTGATGCAAACAATGTCATTGGTCAAACAGATGCGGCAGGGATAAAAAACGTCGTTTTAGAATCCGCTTTGAGCACCATACAAGACTGCGAAGATTCCATTGCGGCTGTTGATGCTGCAGATAAAACCGCTGTGTATGCCAATTGGCTGGGGCTAATGAAAGGTGATCTGGCAGAAACCATCAGTAAAGGCGGTAAACAAAGCACCAGAACCCTTAATCCAGATCGCTGCTACCTAACTCCTGCCGGTGAGCCCATGAGTTTACCTGGGCGTAGTTTACAGTTTATTCGTAATGTCGGTCATTTAATGACCACAGATGCGATATTAACGGCAAATGATGAAGAAGTGCCAGAGGGCATTGTTGATGCTCTGATGACCTCCTTGATTGCACTACATGATTTAACTGGTCCATGCAAATATGTGAATTCAAAAAAAGGCAGCATTTATATTGTTAAACCTAAGATGCATGGTCCTGAAGAAGTGAAATTTACCGATGACTTGTTTAGTCGCGTAGAAACCAGTCTAGGGCTTGCCAAAAATACCATCAAGATGGGGATTATGGATGAAGAGCGCAGAACTTCGGCCAATCTAAAGGAATGTATTCGCGCAGCAAGTGCTCGAGTGGCCTTTATTAATACCGGATTTTTAGATAGAACGGGCGATGAGATTCATACCAGCATGTTAGCAGGGCCTATGGTTCGTAAAGAACTGATGAAAAATGAGAAATGGATTTCAGCCTATGAAAACAGAAACGTGCTGATAGGTTTAAAAGCAGGCCTTAAAGGTAAAGCGCAAATAGGCAAAGGCATGTGGGCCACGCCAGATGAAATGGCTGCGATGCTTAAGGCCAAAATAGGCCATCCAAAAGCAGGTGCGTCATGTGCATGGGTGCCTTCACCTACAGCAGCCACATTACATGTGATGCATTATCATCAAGTCAATGTTTCAGAAGTTCAAGAGAAGATATTGATAGAGGCTATTGCAAGCGAAGATAATTCTCAACTTGATGCCTTGTTAACTATTCCGTTACTTAAAAATATTGGCAATTTATCTGAACAAGAGCGACAAGACGAACTAGATAATAATGTACAGGGGTTGCTGGGTTATGTGGTGCGTTGGGTTAATCAGGGAGTAGGCTGCTCTAAAGTGCCTGATATCGATAACGTAGGGCGTATGGAAGACAGAGCAACCTTGCGTATATCCAGCCAACATATCTGCAACTGGTTACATCATGGCTTATTGAGTGCTGATCAAGTCAAACAAACCCTAAAACGTATGGCCCTGATAGTGGATACTCAAAATGCACAAGACAGTTCTTATATTGCCATGGGACCTAACTTTGATTCCAGTTTAGCTTTTCAGGCGGCGCTTGCCCTTATATTTAAAGGTGAGAAGCAACCAAGTGGTTATACCGAACCTTTATTACATAAAATGCGTAACGAACTTAAGCACAGTTTAGCCAGTTAATGCCAAAGACCATCACGGAGCATAAAAAGTCAGAGGGAGGCGATATTCGTAAAAAGAATAAAGTGCTTATCCTCAATGCGGCTAAAAAAGAATTTGTGACCTTTGGTTTTAAGGGCGCATCAATCACACGCGTAGCTGAAAGAGCCAATATTCCTCGTGCTAATATCCATTACTATTTTGCGAATAAAATGGAGTTGTACCAAGAGTTGCTCAGCAATATTGTGAGTATTTGGAACTCTCAATTTGACTCGCTGAGCATTGCTGATGATCCTCAAACCGCGTTGTCAGCGTATATTCGCTCAAAAGTCATGTATTCCCGAGATGATCCCGATGCCTCACGAATTTTTGCTAGTGAGATAATTCATGGGGCACCAGTATTAAACGAGTATCTGTCCACAGATTTTAAAGTGTGGGTGCAAACTAAGGTTGATGTCATCCAATACTGGATCAAGCAAGAGTTGATAGACGATATCAACCCCCACCATCTATTGTTTTTAATTTGGGGGGCCACGCAACATTACGCAGATTTTAATGTTCAGGTGCTGGCCGCAATGGATAAACAAGAAATGGATGAACAAAGTTTCGAAGCTATTGTTGACTCTATCACTACTATCGTTTTAAAGGGCTGCGGAGTGAAAGCTAGGAAACAAACTGATGTTCTGTTAAATAAATAACATTATTCTTCTGCAGTACACAATCTGCAAAACATTATGGTCCGGCGACTGAACTCGTGAGTAAATTTGTCGATACTCTACTAAAAGGTGTTAGAAATTGATTGAATATATACAACAATATTGGTTGGAATTTTTAACTATTGCCAGCGTGCATTTACTGGCCGTTGCCAGTCCAGGACCGGACTTTGCCATAGTATTAAAACATAGCATTAGTTTTGGTCGCAGAGCTGCCATTATTACCAGTATTGGTGTTGGGGTCGCCATTCTAGTCCATGTCGCCTATTCATTATTGGGTATTGGTATTCTCATAAAAACCACACCTGTGCTTTTTCAAGTCTTTAGTTATGTTGCCGCTGCGTATTTACTGTATTTGGGCTGGGGAGCGATAAGAAGCCCCGCACCTAAGAGCCTAAACGCTGAGGAGGTTGGAAAACCAATGCAACTTATTTCTGATAAAAAAGCCTTTATGGTGGGCTTTTTAACCAATGGCCTTAATCCTAAAGCGACTCTGTTCTTTTTATCAGTATTTGCCGTAGCAGTATCACCCGACACACCCAATGCCATTAAGCTTGGATATGGTTTGTATTTGGCTATAGCGACTGGCATCTGGTTTTGTGTGTTGTCATTGTTTTTAAGTTCTAAGAAAATCACACAATTTATTGGTGAAAAAGGATATTGGTTTGACAGGGTAATGGGTGTTGTATTGATTTTGTTGGCGATAAAATTGGTTATGCCTGTATAGTGCGCTGTTATTGAGTAATACAATTGAGACCATTCAGCTAGGAATATAAGTGGAACAACAACAACAGTTTGAAATACAAGGCGGCAGCCTCGAAAAATCCCTAAATGGTGAAACCCAATTAGATCTAAAAGCGATTGCCAAAGAAGCATGGGATTTATCTAAAGAAAGAAAAAGCGAAATACTCAAAGGTGCAATGCTCATTGTCTTCGTTGGCATGTTCATTTTCTGGGGATTGCTGTTTTATTTTGATGTATCGGATTTAACGCAGTTGCCCCCAAAGATGGAAATTACGTTTCAGATACTATTAATTGTATTTAGCGCGCCTATTATTGTTGCTATGTTACTTATAGGGATGTTTCACAGTGTCGGTATTAAACCAACATTTATTGCTTTATTGAAACATGCAATGGGATCAGCATTGGTTATTTTGCTTGCGCTTTTGGTGGCAGCCTTAACTGATGTTGGCATGAGGTTGTTAATACTTCCTGGACTATACTTGTCAATGGGCACGGGGTTTTCTTTAATGTTATTGGTTGATAAAAAGCTTGCTCCCAGCCAAGCTATTTTGCAGTCAATTAAGGTGTTCAATAAGTATTGGGCTCCGTTAGCAATCTTTTATATCGTCTCCTTATTTGCCTTTATAATGGGCATGTTTTCTTTTGGTGTGGCTTATATTTGGTTAATACCCTTTTATATTAACTTCAAAGGGGTGTTATACCGCGAATTATTTGGTGTAAAAGTGCTGAGTGTTAAAGATCAAGCTAACCAAGATGAGACAATATTCCATGCATAATTTAATGAAAGCTATTGTTGTGACACTTGCTGTTGTTTTTGGCACATTATTTTTAATCGTCCTACTTCAGCATCTTAGTAGCAAAGATGAAGCTGAGAATATTATTAGTCTTGAAGGTTTACACATAGCCCCATTAGATAGCAGTAGCAAAGCGGTTCCTAAGTTTTCAGCATATTCCGATCTTACCGAGAAAAAACGCGCGTTTTTCGCCTATTTACAACCTGAAATTCACAGGCAAAATGCCATTGTATTAAAAGAGCGGGAGATGGTGTTTGCGTTACAAGAGGTGTATATAAAACAGCAAGAGTTGAATAAACATCAACAAACAGTGTTTGATAAGTTGGTTAAAAAATATAATTTCGAGGGTGATAATGCTCAGACTGTTGAGCAAACATTTGCATCATTAATAACAAAGGTCGACGCTATACCTGAAGCACTTGTTTTAGTTCAAGCAGCGAATGAGTCTGGTTGGGGAGCTTCAAGGTTTGCACAAAAAGGTTATAATTTTTTTGGCCTTTGGTGTTTTAAGAAAGGCTGTGGTTTTGTGCCAAAACAACGTAATGATGACGCCATTCATGAAGTAGCAAAGTTTACAGACCTATCCCATGCCGTTATGACCTATATACGCAATCTTAATCGTCACTATGCATATAAGGAACTGCGGGTAATAAGGCAGAACCTCAGACAGGCTGATAAGCCTGTAACTGCAAGTGCCTTAGCTGCTGGCCTATCAAGTTATTCTGAGAGAGGTCAAGAATACATTGATGAATTATTGAGCATGTTACGTGTGAATAAAAAACATATGGATACAGCTGGTTGAAAACAAATCTGTTTATTTTGGGGCTAGTGCTCATAACTACCCAAGTGTTTGCCGAAACCTTAAAAGTAGAATATTCAAGCTTTTACAGTCATGTTAAGAAACTTGATGATCCAAGTACTGATGCATTAAGGTTTGCTTTTGGATTCAAGCATATTGCAGAGGGGCGGCTGTGCAACATTAGCAGTGCACAAGTCGTCACCCAAAAACAAACTCTTCCTTTGATCGTCGAAAACAATAATCGCTTTACCGTACCCACAGATAAAATTCTTAAAATGGCTAAGGCGATGGTGGTTATTGAGTTAGATGATCAGGCAAACCAGTGTGATATGTCAGTGCAGTTAGAGACATTACCGAGTTTTTTGAAAACACAATACAGCCATGAAGAATTGCTATTGTTGTTTAATCAATATCAGGTTTTTTTTGAGGAAATGGGCGGGTTTTTGTCTTTTATGATGCCTTCAGTAGATGGATTGTTATTTCACTTCAACCCCGAGGTACGTTTGCCAAAAGACTTACAAGCCTTAGCGGTTAAAAAGGGAGTGATAGCTTTGAGTAAAACATGGTTGATGCAACACAAAATTTTAACATTGCCGAATAAACCGTTACGCGTAACCGCTATAGTTGAGAAGTAATGCAGGGCATTCTCATACCCTGCATTAGCTGATTTATTAGTTTTATCTTCTGGAGAATAAACGGCGACTGCGGCGCATATTAGAGCGAAGCTCTGTTCTCATGCTAGCTAGCCAACTTTCTCGATTAATATTGGCTTCAGAGCCTCTACGATTTTCTTCAGTTGTTCTGAAACTGCAAAATGTTCTATAAGCTGTCAAATCTTGTGACAACTCTTGGATCACCAATTCGATCATGATGGCATCATCTACATAACCCAAACCTGGAATGTTGTCAGGAACTAAATCATTTGGCTCACTAAAATATGCCAGTGAAGTCAAAATTTCACTTTTTTCGTCTTCAGGCATTTGCCATTCTTGGTCTTCTAATGCTGATATGAGGGTTTCGAGAGATTCCATTCTGTTTTTAACAAAATCAGGCAAATTAGCCTGTTCCATTTCTAAGCATAAAGCGCGCGCTTTTTCTAATACTTCGGCCGGCGGTAATTCTTTGGCCTTATCCATTGCGGCTTTCATCATTGTACGAAAATGATCTAAGTCACTATCAGAGAGTTCGAAACTAATTTGAATGGGCATGGTTCACAATCCTTAATTTATTATAAGTATCTACCTTAAAGAGCAGCCGAGAGTCTGTCAATTGCACAGTTAAATTATCACACTTATTTGGCACCTAATTGATACTTAATTTGATCTGCAATTCTGTGAACGCTGCAACGGCCATGCTCAATGAGTTCTGTTGCCCGATAAAACTCCATCATGCCAAAATCACCAAGCTGTGGTTCAATGAGAATGTCCGGTGGATCGCCAGCTAGGCGAGAGCGGGTTACCCTTGCAGATAAAATGTCTAGCGAACCTGTCATAGCGTTAATGATAGAGGGGGCTGGCGGCACTACTATAGGTTTCTCACTCTGGGGATCTACTGGTATTTGTTGCTCTATATTGGCAGGCTCGAGTATCTCTAAACATTCTTCAGTCAAAAACTCCTCGTCTGCTAGTAATGCTTGTTCAGCAGGTTCTGAGTTAGGGTCTCCACCTTTTTTAAACCATTGTTGGATTTGTTGCTGACTGCGCTTAAAAAAATCAGAGGTTTTCTTTTGGTTATTGCCGTGGTCGATTTGGTTATTAACTATAGACTGAGGCCTAAAGTCTGCACTTAGGTTGACCGCAATGACTATGTCGGCGCCTAACATTCGACACATATTGACGGGAACTGGATTAACGACACCTCCATCTACTAACCACCTATTATTAAACAAACGTGGCGGAAACAAACCGGGAATAGCACAGGACGCTTTAACTGCTTCAACTACTGAGCCAGTAGTAAAGTTAACTTCACGGCCACTGTATAAATCAGTGGCAACAGCCGCAAATGGTTTATGCAGTTGTTCAAAGGTTTCAAAACTGAAATTGTCTTGTAGCGCTTTAAATACTTTAAGACCACTTACCAATCCACCCTTATGAAAACCTACTCCCATCAAAGCGAAGACCTGCCACTCGGTTAGGCTTTCAACCCATTCGGCTAATTCTGATAATTTTCCAGATGCATATGCCGCACCTACATAAGAGCCAATAGAGCACCCTGATACTATATCTATTTCGATACCCATTTCTTGCAGCGCCTGGATCACCCCAATATGAGCCCATCCTCGCGATGCGCCGCTGCCTAATGCTAATCCAATTTTCATATGTCTATTCGTTTAATCCTAAATGTTGGTTATGAGCAGTGAAGCTGCTTTGTGGGGAAGGGGCGCTTCTGGGGAAGTAAATTCTTGAGGATCAAAACCAATATCTCCATTGACGAAAGGCGTGGATTGGGTTTGTAAACTAACGAAGTCAAATTGGCTGTTATCTGCTAAGTGCGAAGGCACCACATTTTGTAACGCTTTTGCCATGGATTCTATTCTACCGGGAAAACGTTGCTGCCAATCTTGCAACATGCCTTTAATGACTTTTCTTTGTAGGTTTTCTTGAGAGCCACAAAGATTACAAGGAATGATAGGAAATTCGCGGTACTGAGAATAGGCGGTAATATCTTGTTCCGCACAATAAGCCAAGGGGCGAACGACCATTTGTTTACCATCATCACTGACTAATTTAGGTGGCATGGATTTTAGTTGACCACCATTAAACATATTCAGAAAAAGCGTTTCCAACATGTCATCTCTATGATGACCAAGTGCAATTTTAGTCGCTTTTAAACGCGTGGCGGTGTTGTACAAAATCCCTCGGCGCAGCCGCGAACAAAGTGCACAGGTTGTTTTACCTTCTGGTACTTTATCTATCACGATTGAATAGGTATCTTCTTCAACCACCTCAAAATCGACACCCAACTGAGTGAGGTATTCTGGTAATACATGTTCGGGAAATCCAGGTTGTTTCTGATCGAGATTAACCGCGATAATACTAAATGAAATAGGCGCTACTTTTTGCATATGTAACAGCACATCCAACATAGTGTAGCTATCTTTACCGCCGGATAAACACACCATCACTTTGTCGCCATCTTCAATCATATTAAAATCAGCTATGGCTCTACCGGTGTTATGTCTGATGCGTTTTTGTAATTTATTGAAGCTTGCTGTATGTTTTTGATTAATGCTGGATAATTGATTCATGAATATGGCTTATATATTGTCGGCTAAAAAGGTTGCTTCAGGTTGTTGGGCAATTATACTGGAAAACTGCCACCTTTCTAAACTAAACCTTGGTTTAATGGATATGTTGTCACTATGCCCCACAGTTTATCGATACAAGATCTGGTTTTTACTTGGTCAAAAAAAAGCGATTTTACGCTACGTATACCTAGTTGGCAGGTGGGATCAGCAGAAAAGGTGTTTTTATACGGCCGTTCAGGGGAAGGTAAATCTACCTTATTAAATTTAATTTCTGGCATTGAAAATCGTTATACTGGCAGCATCCAAGTATTAGGGCAAGACATGGCCAAATTAAGCCAAAGGCACAAAGATGCTTTTAGAGCCAATAATATTGGCATCATATTTCAACAGTTTAATTTATTGCCTTACTTATCAGCACAACAAAACATACTATTGGCTCAGAGATTTAGGAGCGTAAAACCTGCGTCTCAATCACAAGAATTGGCCTCAATATGTGAGCGCTTGGAATTAAGCAGCCATTTACTTAAACAAAAAGCGTTAGAACTAAGTGTTGGACAGCAACAACGAGTTGCCGTTGCCAGAGCATTGTATGGGGCGCCTTCGCTCATTATTGCCGATGAACCTACCTCGGCGTTAGATACGCAATCCAGAGAACAATTTATCCAGTTACTTTTAGACTGTGCCCAATCTTCAACCGTTATTTTTGTGAGTCACGATATGTCTTTAGCGTCACACTTTGATAAACAACTGGGATTAGCAGAGTTGCAACAACAAGTGAGTGATACTGATGTTGCTTAAATTGGTGTTGGCGAGTTTATGGTCTCGACGAGTGATGGCTATTCTGACCTGCACTTCCATTGCTATTAGTATTTTGGTGCTGATAGGTGTTGAGCATTTGCGTGCTGAGGTGAAGAACAATTTTGAACGCACCGTTTCTGGTGTTGATTTGATTGTGGGAAGCCGCACCAGTGGGATAAATTTGTTATTGTTTTCGGTGTTTAAAATTGGCAACCCGAGCAATAACATACAATGGAAAAGTTACCATGATATTGTGAACAAAAACCAAGTAGCTTGGGCGGTGCCGCTTTCGATGGGAGATTCTCATCAAGGCTTTTCGGTAATGGGTACCACAGCTGACTATTTTGAATATTTTAAATACGCCGATAAACAAAAGATTACCTTTGTGCAGGGCGAGTCCTTTAAACGTTTATATGAAGTAGTGTTGGGCTCAGATGTGGCTCTAAAATTGGGTTATAGCATCAATCAATCTTTAGTTATGTCTCATGGAACTGGCAAAGTCAGTTTTACCCATCACGACGATCATCCTTTTAAAGTAGTGGGTATATTAAAACCAACAGGTACACCAGCAGACCAATCTTTGTATATCCCTTTACAAAGCATCAGTATCCTGCATCAAACACAACATATTCATGATGAATTGTTATCAGAAGTGCCTTTAGGTACCACATATCAACCGCAGCTAAGTGCATTTTTGTTAGGTAGCAAAAGCAAAATTGGCGTTTTACAATTGCAGCGAGATATTAATCAATTTAAACAAGAGCCTCTTAGCGCGATTTTACCCGCCTTAGCCCTACGTGAACTTTGGAAAATTGTTGGCGCGGTCGAAATTAGCTTGAGGATCATTTCATGGTTGATTTTAGCTACGGCCCTAATTTGTATGACCACTATGCTTTTAGCGTCTATGAAAGAGCGGGAAAGGGAGTTAGCAGTGTTGCGAGCCTTGGGCGCTAAGGCGCACATTATTATTTTACTGATCGGTGCTGAGGCGCTAATGCTAACCTTACTTGGCTCATTCGCAGGTTATTTACTAGTGACACTAGGGTTGTTGCTTGGTCAGCCATTGCTTGAACAGCATTTCGCTTTATATATCAGCCCTTATGTTAACTTAGTGACAGTAGGACGTTTCTTTTTGATTGCGGCCAGTGCCGCGGTGTTATTGTCTTTTATTCCAGCGGTATTAGCCTATAAAAAATCATTGCTTAGAGGCTTAAAACAATAACCTGAACTCTGGTTACCTAACACTTCACTGGTGATACAAAACCCTCAGGTTTAATCGCCAATACGTCACAATTGAGTTTATCTATCACATGTTCTGCTGTGTTACCTATTAGCGCGGCAGAAATACCTTGCCTGCCTACGGTTCCAAGCACTACCAATTCTGCATCTAACTGCTGAGCATATTGTGGGATCACATCTTCTGGCAAGCCGATATGAACATGACAATGTTCTTTGCTTATATGATGTTTATCACTATGAATTTGCATACACTGCTCATGATGCTGCTTAGCTGACTCATCATAAGTAGTGGGGTCAAACTCTGGAATTTCGATGACAATATTGGCAGGGGTGCCGGGATAGGAATTCACCAAATGCACGTTTGAAGATAATAACTTAGCAAAATGTAATGCTTGTTTAGTGATTTCTTCATTTAAAGATAGATGTTCTTGAACATCTACTCCTACGTTAATGGCGGCAATAATTTGACCTCCTAATGGCCAGTCATGCTCTTTTACCAATAACACAGGAACAGGTGCTTTGCGCATAATATGCCAATCGGTAGGAGTGAAAATAACTGATTTTAATGAATCGTGTTGCCGAGTACCTTTAACAATCAAATCGTAGCCTTTGTCTATCACTTCATAAATAATGCTTTCATAAGGTCGATTATGCCAAACGATTTTCACATCAATGCTCACGCCTTGTGTACTGAATTGCTCCGAGACTAAATTAACTAACCATTCAGTTCTATCATCAATAACCGCCTGACGCATATTTTCACGTTCATCCATAGACAGCATAGTGGTCATTTCGTATGAAAAGTCATAGATAGTTAAGAATGCAGTAATACTGGCGCCTGTCATTCGGGCTATTTCAATTGCTCTTGCTAAAGATTTTTGAGAAGACAGTTCTGGCTCAATAACGGCTAATATTTTCTGATAATTCATACCCGACCTTTACAGTAAATGGCTAAGAAGAAGTTAACTAAGCTTATGAAACTATATGAGATCTTGCCAGTTGTTAAACATGAAAATAGTGGGGTTTTATTGAATGGAAGCAGATATGGCTTGGAATAATTGTTTTATGGCAAACATCAGTAATAGTAGTCCCATTAATATTTTTGCTTTCGGATCCTGGATCAGTTTTTGAATTTTATCGAACCCAGTAGCCATTAATATCATTATGGGTAAGGTGCCTAAACCAAAGCCAGCCATAATCATAGCGCCTTGTAACGCCGACCCACTCGCTAATGACCAGGTTAATACTGAATAAACCAGACCACAGGGCAACCAGCCCCAGATCATGCCATAGGGTAGAGCGTGTAATGGGCTTTTAAAGGGTAATAATTTTTTTGACCAAGGACGAATAACTTGCCAAAACTTGCTGCCGAGTTTTTCAATCTTGCTAAGACCTTGCCACCAACCTGCAACATATAACCCTAAAAGAAACAGAAAAATGCCACTCACAAACTGCAAAACAACAATACCCTGACTAATTTGTTGGGCAAATAGATAACCGACCCATCCAGTCATAGCGCCCGCTAAGACATAGCTTGTGATTCGCCCAAAATTGTAGGCCAAGGTATAGGGAAGCATGGCTGAGTTTTTAGGCACGGCATAAGCAAAAGCACCTACTATCCCGCCACACATTCCAACGCAATGCACTCCGCCAGCTAAACCTATTAGGAAAGCAGAGAAAAAACTTAAGTCATTCATCGTGCTTGTTTGGGACTGGTTGTTTTTTTGAGGTTTTTTTAGGCAGATCATCGTCAAACAAAATACTGCTACCGTGGCGCTCTAAATCTTCAAATTGATTAGATTTTACTGCCCAAAAAAACATACCAATTGCTATGCACACCAATAAAATAGCGATAGGGATTAACACGTAAATAATACTCAAAACTTAATCTTCCTACTTTAAAAGTCTAATGGAATTAGCCACCACAATGAGAGAGCTTAATGACATGCCCACTACCGCCATCCAAGGGCTTAAAAAGCCTGTCACGGCTAATGGCAACACTAATATATTATATCCTAGTGCCCAGCCCATATTTTGGATGATTTTGACCTTGCAACGTTTGGCAATAGTAAATACTAAGCTGATTTTTTCTAAAGAGTTATCTAACAAAATCACATCGGCTGAGGATTTTGCTAGATCAGAGCCAGCGCCTAAGGTCACTGATACATCCGCTTGCGCTAAGACAGGCCCATCATTGATCCCGTCCCCTACCATTAATACAACATGGCTATTGTCTTGTGCTTGTTTAATTACATTGAGTTTTTCTTCAGGCGTTTGTTGTGCTAACCAGTTAGGAATATTCAAGGTGTTGGCAACATTTTCTACTACAGATGGAATGTCACCACTGAGCAAGATTAGATGTTTAGCTTTTATTCCATTTACTAGCTCAGCACTACTAGTGCGAATTTTATCGGTTAACAAAAATCCGCACAGAACTTTGTGTTGCGTTGTGAGGAATACGTTGCAACTCTGCATCTGTATTGGCACCTCTAAGCCAATAAAGTGTAATGAGCCCAATTTGTAGCTGACTCCATCAATATTGCCTGTTACACCTTGGCCTATCTTCGCAGAAAAATCTGCCACTAAATATCCGCTAGGTAGGTCAGAAAAAGCTTTAGCTATAGGGTGAGAGGAAAATTTTTCTAAGCTGGCAGCTATTTCTAAGCATTGAGCTTTATCTTGGTTTTGGGCACAAAAACATTCAGCAAGAGTAAATTTTCCTTCAGTCAAAGTACCTGTTTTATCTAAGGCAACCCAATCTACTTGTGATATTTGTTCTAGTGCATCAGCACGTTTAAGTAATATGCCTTTACTGTTCAAATGCGCAACTGCACAGGATAGGGCTGAGGGAGTCGCCAGTCCTAAGGCGCAGGGGCAGGTGGCAATAAGAATTGAAATCGTAACCCAAAGTGCTTGAGACGCATCTATTTGCAACCAAACAATATAACTGCTGAGGGAAATCACCAGTACAGCCAATACAAAGTATTGAGAAAACTGATCCGCTAAGCTGGCGATCTTTGGCTTAGTTAATAAAGCTTTGTTTTGCAACATGTTGATTTGGTTAAGCATGGAGTGTTTTAAGGCTGCGTTGACCTTAATGGTTAAAGTACCTAATTGATTAACAGTGCCAGCAAAAACAGTTTCTCCAATTGATTTACTGACCAAATCAAATTCACCGGTTAACATGGCCTCATTTAATTGCCCTGCGCCTTCTATTATTACACCGTCTATCGGTACCATTTCTCCGGACTTAACCAATACACGCTGCGCTGCTATTAAAGATTTTGCCAATACTGGGGTTAATTTACCGTCTTCAATTAAATTTGCGGTGGTAGGCATGTATTCCAACATATTCGCTGAAAGCTGTGAGGCCTTATATCGCGCGCTGTGTTCTAGATAACGGCTAATAAGTAGAAAAAACACAAACATACATAAAGATTCGAAATAGGTTTGCCCGTTATTTTGTATGGTGGCAAACACACCTGATACATAAGTTAAGCTTAATGCCAAACTAATAGGCACATCCATATTCACCATTTTGGCACGCAGTGCACGCCATGCACTTGAATAGAATTCTGAGGCTGAATAGAGGATAACCGGCGTGGTCAAAAGCAAACTAATCCAATTAAAGTACTGTTTAGTTTGAGCATCTATATGCCCAAATAAGTCAAAAAACACGCCTATATTTAACATCATAACTTGCATAGTCATTAAGCCAGCTAAGCCAAGGCGTTGTAAAAAAACTTTATTTTCTTGTCTGAATGTTGCTTCATGCTGCTCGGGCTGAAACGGCTTAGCGTGATAACCAATTTTTTCAATATAACTCAATATTTGACTGAATTTTAATTGCTGATTATCCCAAGTCACAGTGGCACGTCTGGCAGATACATTTACACCTACCTTACTTATGCCCTGTACCTTAGCGAGTTGTTTCTCGATTAACCAACCACAAGCTGCGCAATTAATACCGCTAATCGTCAGTTGAATTTCACTAGCATTATCTTGAGCCTCAACAAACTCCTGCAAAATACTATCGTCGTCAAATACTTTGAGTTTTTCCAGTAAGTCGCCCTCATTTTCTGAGGCTTTTTCTGCAAACTCACTACGATAATGATAATAATCTTGCAAACCATTGTTAACTATTGCCTCGGCCACCGCACAACATCCAGGACAGCAAAAGTGTTGCTGCTTGCCCAGTACGTTAGTGTGATAGGTAAACTGTGGGGCAAGCTGTAAACCACAATGAAAACACTTAGCTTGCATGTGACTTACGGCTTTAAATCGAATGCGTTTGCTTGAGGTAATGAAACCACTTTTTGAATTTTCCAGCTTTCACCAAAGGGATGCAAACTCAGTTGCCACTTACCCACAACGTCACTCGTCAATGGCGCGCGGTAAATGCCCTTGGCATCACGTAACAAGGTCACTGAAAAATCTTTAAACTTTTGTGTGGAGTGAAAAAAATCTAACGTCAGCGCTTCACCATTTTCAGGTGCTCCACTGATAAAAGCGACTTCAACATAATCTGAATACACCTGAGTCTTGGTGGATATATTAAGAATTTTAGCTTGCTGCAGTTTTTGGATCTTTAGGTTGATACCTCTGCCTTCTTTGTAGTAATCGTCAATAACCATGCTGTCTTCGCTATTAAACGCAAAGTTCATCATAGTAAAGCTAAGCACCATAGAGGAGAGCGGCACAACTATTAGAAACCAAGGCCAGAATTGTTTGTACCAAACTTTTGAAATATCAGATTGCATGAAAAGAGACTACTCAAGGTTAAAGGAAAAAAAAGCCCCGTAGTAACGGGGCTTTTAGTATATCACTTCGTTATTATTTATCCTGCGATAAACTGTATACGTAGGCCGCCACCAGATGGATTTTCTTTTCACCTAAGGTGGTTTTAAATGCTGGCATAACACCGTTTCGACCATGTGTGAGAGTTTCTGTAAGCGCTTTGTCTGTACCACCGTATAACCAAGTTTGGTCAGTCAAATTAGGCCCACCCAATAATTGGTTGCCTTTGCCATCTTGTCCATGACAGGCTGCGCAGATAGCAAATCTAGCTTGGCCAGCGTCTACTGAAGCTTGATCCAAATCTGGTCTGTTACTTAAACTTAAAACATAAGCCACTAATTCTTCTATACCTTTTTCGCCCATCGCATCTAATTGGGCTGGCATCATGCCTTGACGACCATTGATTAGGGTTTCAGTGATTTTTTCAGGAGAACCACCATACAACCAATCATCGTCGCTTAAATTAGGAAAACCTCTTTGACCACGGGCATCAGAACCATGACATTGTGAACAATTTTGACTAAACAAACGTTGACCGATTTTTAATGCTTCTGCGTCTTTGGCTAACTCAGGAATTGGCTGTTGGTAATATCCATCAAAGATAGGGGCAAACCGTGCATTTGCAAATTCAACTTCCCTATCATATTGATTAATAACACCATTAGTTTTGTTGGCCGCAACTGCCGCTCTAGACTCGGCCAGTGATTTAATGGTTTGATTCGAACTCTGCCAATTCCACAGACCCTTATAATTACCCAAGCCAGGGTATAAAACTAAGTAAACAAGTCCCCACAGGATACAAATGTAGAATAAAATCGTCCACCATCTAGGTAACTGATTATTGAGTTCAACAATACCATCAAAATGATGATGCATATCGTCACCTTCTTCCACACCGGTTTTATTTTGTAACGTCCAGCGCAGCAATAAATAACAACCTAATATTGATCCCAGTGTAATCACAGAGATCCAGATACTCCAAAAACTACTCATCTACTTTAGACTCCCGCTTATCTTGCTGTGGCTCATCATCAAAGATAAGCTTTTCGGCCTCGTCAAAATTTGCTTTTGACTTTTTACTGTAAGCCCACAACACTATTCCAATAAAACTCACAAACACTATAACTGTGTAAATACTGCCACTCGTTGCGTAGTCCATATTATTTCAACGCCGTGCCAAGTGACTGTAAATAAGCGATAAGCGCCACCATTTCGGTTTTACCTTTAACGGCATCTTTAGCGCCAGCAATATCTTCATCGGTGTAAGGCACACCAAAGTCCCTAAATACAGATAGTTTTTTTGCGGTTAGTTCACCGTCTAGAGTGTTTTCCATCAACCAAGGAAAACCAGGCATATTAGATTCAGGCACTAAGTCCCTTGCATTGATTAGATGAATTCTGTGCCAATCGTCGCTGTATCTGCCACCAACCCGAGCTAAATCAGGACCAGTACGTTTTGACCCCCATAAAAATGGGTGTTCCCATACTGACTCACCAGCAACGGAATAATGGCCATAACGCTCAGTTTCAGAGCGGAAAGGACGGATCATTTGACTGTGACAACCCACACAACCTTCACGAATATAGATATCTCTGCCTTCCATTTGTAAGGCAGTGAAAGGTTTCAAACCATCCACCGGCTCCATTGTTTGTTGTTGGTACATAAGCGGCGTTATTTGCGCCATACCCCCTAAACTAATGGCAACCAATATAAGAACAGTCAATAGACCAACGTTTTTTTCAATTAACTCATGTGCATTTTTCATAGTCTGACCTCCTTAAGCCGGTTGTGCTTCTGGTTCGATTGCCTTTTCATCACTTTCACTTTTAATCGTTTTATAAACGTTGTAAGCCATAATTAACATGCCAACCAAAAATATCGCGCCGCCAATAAAACGCACTAAATAAAAGGGTTTAGAAGCTTCAAGAGATTCAACAAAACTATAAGTTAAGGTGCCGTCTGCATTAATAGCACGCCACATTAAACCTTGCAGTACTCCAGACATCCACATAGCGACTATATACAAAACCGTGCCAATTGTAGCCAACCAAAAATGTACATTGATAAGATAAATACTGGACATTTTAGGTTTATTAAACAACACAGGTATGAGGTGATAGATAGAACCAATAGATACCATAGCAACCCAACCCAAGGCACCAGAATGCACATGACCTATAGTCCAATCGGTATAATGTGATAAAGCGTTAACGGTTTTAATTGCCATCATTGGCCCTTCAAATGTAGACATGCCGTAGAAGGATAATGAAACCACTAGGAAGCGTAATATAGGGTCAGTACGCAACTTATGCCAGGCACCAGATAAAGTCATAATACCGTTTATCATGCCGCCCCAAGAAGGTACAAATAAGATAATTGACATCACCATACCCAAAGACTGAGTCCAGTCGGGTAGGGCAGTGTAATGAAGATGGTGAGGGCCAGCCCATATATAAAGAGATATTAGCGCCCAAAAATGTACAACAGACAAACGGTAAGAATAAACAGGGCGTCCAGCTTGTTTAGGTACAAAATAATACATCATACCTAGGAAACCAGCTGTTAAGAAAAAGCCAACTGCATTATGCCCATACCACCACTGGATCATGGCATCGACTGCGCCAGCGTAAATAGAGTAGGATTTGGTTAGAGAAACCGGAATTGCCATACTGTTAGCTATATGTAATACCGCAACAGTGAGCATAAACGCACCAAAGAACCAGTTCGCCACATAAATGTGCGAAACTTTTCTGATAACCATAGTGCCAAAGAAGTTAATCACATAAGACAACCAGACTATGGTGATTAATATATCGATTGGCCATTCAAGCTCAGCATATTCTTTTGAACTGGTTAGTCCCAATGGCAGCGTTATCGCGGCAAGCACTATAACAAGCTGCCAACCCCAAAACGTGAATGCGGCCAGTTTATCGCTGAACAGTCTCACATTGGATGTCCGCTGAACAACATAAAAGGACGTAGCAAATAAGGCACACCCACCAAAGGCAAAAATAACCGCATTAGTATGCAAAGGTCTTAACCTAGAAAATGTTAACCATGGAGTATCGAAGTTCAATGCTGGCCAATATAGTTGCGCAGCAATTAACACCCCTACAGCCATACCAACAATTCCCCAGACTACGGTCATCACCGCAAATTGCCGAACTACTTTATAGTTGTATTCGGGATGTACTTGAATAGCTTCACTCATTTAATGAATCTTCCACTCTTGTTAACGATAAATTTACAGGCTTCTTACAAATAAAAAACAACCTTAGGTTGTTTTTATTCTGTTTGCTAAGCAACTGATATTAAAACTAATAAAAACAATAACCTTAAATATATTAAGGTTATTGTTTTTGAAAAGAAAGATAAAAACCTACTTGCCAGTTATCTTTTTTTTAATCACACTTAACAGTCGTTTAGTTTAACTGCTGTGCCATTTTGAATCCCACTTTTTTTGCTAAAATATTGCTTCCTTTGCTGATTTTTACAGCAGCTGTAGGCATGTTTTTAAATTATACCGATTCTCCACCTATAAAATCGACAAAACAATGCAACATTGATCTAACGCAAGAATGTGTTGTATTTGATAACGACCAACAAATTTCCGTTCGATTTCTACAAGAAGTTGAGGTAGAAGAAGAACTATTACTCACAATAAGGGTTCCAAACAATCGGTGTTTTTCAAGGTAGTTGGCACTGTTTACCCAAATATTATTAAGCTACATTTTTCTGTTCACTATTTCTACTTTCTTTCTCTGGATTCAATGATA
>Ga0316209_1001567_pt1 | contig 22768 bp, 9 predicted proteins | sample 6monopyrite_MG_FD_204945 | JGI IMG/M metagenome (GOLD analysis project Ga0316209, IMG submission 204945) | Microbial mat bacterial communities from mineral coupon in-situ incubated in ocean water Damariscotta River, Maine, United States -... | ecosystem: Environmental > Aquatic > Marine > Coastal...
TTATAATAGGGTTTATTCCTGAACGTGGGTTTCCCCCTTTGGAGGGGGGTAGGGGGAGGACATACTACTGAATACAAACTATTGAACGCTAACGTGATGCTTTTATTCTCGAACGTGGGTTTCCCCCCCTTCGGAGGGGGTTAGGGGGAGGACATTTAATTGATTTTTTTCCACTTCAAAATCAACAATTATTCTTAACTTATATAAGAAAGATGAACAACCACTACTATAATAAGCAACTAAAAAGTTATGCTACTGAATTGAGAACCCAGTCAATTTCACGTGCAGAAAGGTACTTATGGAAAGCTTTATTAAGCAGAAAACGGATGGGAGTTAAATTCAAAAGACAACGTCCGGTGCTTACCTATATCGTTGATTTTTTTTCTCAAGAAATTGGATTAATTATTGAAATTGACGGAAGCTCTCATTTTAATAACGGAAAAAAGGATGCAATTCGTCAAAGAAGACTGGAAGAATTAGGATTTGTATTTCTTAGGTTCGACGAAGGTGAGATTTTGAATAATATAGGAGAGGTGTATGAGAAAATTGCTCATGCTATTTATTGTTTAAAGGATCCTCCCCCTACCCCCCTCCAAAGGGGGAATAAGTAGATGGGTGACGTTGATGCTCGTATCATTTATAATGGGGTTTATTCTCGAATGTGGGGCTTCCCCCCTCCAAAGGGGGAATAAGTAGATGGGTAACGTTGATGCTCAGCTCGTATCATTTATAATAGGGTCTATTCTTGAATGTGAGCTTCCCCTCTTTGGAGGGGGAATAAGTAGATGGGTAACGTTGATGCTCGTATCATTTATAATAGGGTTTATTCTTGAATGTGAGCTTCCCCCTTTGGAGGAGGAATAAGTAGATGGGTAACGTTGATGCTCGTATCATTTATAAAGGGGTTTATTCTTGAATGTGAGCTTCCCCCTTTGGAGGAGGAATAAGTAGATGGGTAACGTTGATGCTCGTATCATTTATAATAGGGTTTATTCCTGAACGTGGGTTTCCCCCTTTGGAGGGGGGTAGGGGGAGGACATACTACTGAATACAAACTATTGAACGCTAACGTGATGCTTTTATTCTCGAACGTGGGTTTCCCCCTTTTGGAGGGGGTTAGGGGGAGGAATTTAGGATTCAATTTTCTCGAAAGAGGTAACAATCCCTTTTATCAGTGCAGAACTAAAACCATTGTGTTCCATTTCGTTCAGTCCAGCAATTGTACATCCTTTTGGAGTAGTTACTTTATCGATTTCGAATTCCGGATGTTCTTTCTTTTCTATTAATAATTCAGCCGCTCCCTTAACCGTATGTGTTACAATATCGCTCGCCGTTTTTGCATCAAAGCCAATTTGAATTCCACCTTGTATCATCCCTCTAATGAATCTTAAAACGTAGGCTATTCCACACGCACCGAGCACAGTTGCTGAATCCATTAATCCTTCATCTATAACGACTGTGTTTCCGATCGAGTTGAAGCAATATTTAACAGCATCAATTGCTGTGACGTCAGTTGAGTTAGTAGAAATACAGGTCATAGACATGCCAACATCAGCAGCCGTATTTGGCATTGCTCTGAATACAGGAATAGGACTGCTCACAATGTTTTGAATTTGTTCTAAAGAAATTCCTGTTGCTAAAGATACCAGAATGTGCTGTCCAGGAATAAAGCAAGAATTCAATTCTTTCAATACTTCTAATATATTGTAGGGTTTAAGGGCAACAATAATTATTTCGGATTCGCTAACAGCCCATACATTGTCACTGCTTGTTCTAATCCCCGTTTCCTTGAGATGTTCTATGCCTTCTTCATTTCTTCTTGTAACGATAATATTAGAAGGAAAAATAGTTTGTTCTGCAGTTAAGCCGTTCAGAATTGATAATCCTAAATTACCACATCCAATGATTGCTATTTTTTTATTTTTCATTTGATGAGAATTATTATAAGCTTGAACTTTTCAATAGGGATTTTCAAATTAACTCCTTTTTTCTTTTGCAAACAAGATTCAATCACCTTAAAAGAAGTCATTTTTCGCAAAAATCAATTGAATTTTGCGAAAAATCGATAACTTCTCTTACAATCCCAACAAAACCTCAACTGGATCTTTTGATCCAAAAATCATTCTTTCAGGGTTCTCCAACATATCTTTCACTTTCACCAAGAAGCTAACAGACTCTTTTCCATCAATCACTCGGTGGTCGTAAGACAATGCAACATACATAATGGGTCTAATTTCTACTTTACCATCTATAGCTACAGGTCGTTGAACAATGTTGTGCATTCCTAAAATAGCGGATTGCGGAGGGTTGAGAATAGGAGTAGAGAGCATAGAGCCAAACACACCTCCATTCGTAATAGTGAATGTTCCGCCTGTCATTTCATCTGGAGTAATTTTTCCATCTCGGGCCTTGATTGCCAATCGTTTGATTTCTCTTTCAATTTCTGCCAATGACATTTGCTCTGCGTTACGCACAACAGGCACCATTAATCCTTTAGGAGAAGATACTGCAATTCCGATATCTGCATAATCGTGGAGTATCATTTCTTTCCCTTCTATTTGTGAATTAACTGCAGGGAAGAGGTTCAATGCTTCAGTGACTGCTTTTGTGAAAAAAGACATGAATCCTAAATTCACTTCATGGTATTCAGAAAATGCTTTTTTATATTTCGCACGAAGATCCATGATTGGCTTCATATCTACCTCATTGAAAGTGGTCAGCATCGCTGTTTCATTCTTCACAGCAACCAATCGTTCTGCAATTTTACGTCTCATCAAAGACATTTTCTTAGGCTCGGTATTACGAGTACCACCCCAACCTGCTGCATCATTCGCAGAGAATCCTCCCGCCATGGCAGCTACAACATCTTGTTTGGTGATGCGTCCATCTTTCCCTGTACCATTTAATTGACCAGCAGAAATACCGTTCTCATTCATGATTTTTGCAGCGGCAACAGAAGGTGTTCCAGAAGCATAGGACTTCTTTGAAACTGGATCTGGACTTGGTGTTTTTTTCGCTTCTATTTTAACTGGAGCTACTTTCTCTTCAACAACAGCTGGTTCTTCAACGGGTTCTGAAGAAACAAAATCAGCAGGTTTTTCAGCCGATGTGTCAATTAAACAAACAACTGCACCAACAGCAACAGTATCACCATCTTCCGCTTTCAACGTAATGACTCCACTTTCTTCAGCGGGTAATTCTAAGGTAGCTTTGTCAGAATCAACCTCAGCGATGGCTTGGTCTTTCTCAACATAATCACCATCTTCAACAAGCCATTGAGCAATTTCAACCTCTGAGATTGACTCTCCTGGACTTGGTACTTTCATTTCTAATACTGACATATCTTTCTGTATTACTATTTATGCTTTAACTTTTGCGTAGGCAAATAACTCGTTGAATAAACGTTCTAATCTTCTTTTGTGCAAATCATGCGACCCTTCTGCAGATGCGGCAGACGGATATCGAGAAATACCGATGAGGTTTAATTCTCTTAATGCCATTGCCATATATCTCCAAGCCCCCATATTGGCAGGTTCTTCCTGTGCCCAAATAATGTTTTTAGCATGCTTGTATTTCTTCAAAATGGCATCAATTTGAATTTTAGGAAGAGGATATAATTGCTCAACACGCACAAACGCCATGTTATCTGCACCTAATTCGTCCGCTTTCTCTTTTGCTTCATACCAGAATTTACCTGAAACAAAAACAACAGTGTCAATATTTACCACTTTTGCTGTTGCATCATCAATCACTTCTTGGAAGCTACCTTTTGCCATTTCGTTAAGAGTAGAAACAGCTTTTGGATAGCGCAATAACATTTTTGGAGAGAACACCACCAACGGTTTTCTGAAGTCACGCTTTAGTTGTCGTCTCAATAGGTGAAAATGATTGGCAGGAGTTGATGTATTGCAAACTTGAATGTTCAAATCAGCACATTGTTGTAAGAAACGTTCCATTCTTCCGGAAGAATGCTCAGCGCCTTGCCCTTCGTAACCATGAGGGAGTAGCATTACTAGACCACTTTGCGTTGACCATTTATCTTCACCAGCAGTGATGAACTGATCGACCATGATTTGTGCTCCATTATAGAAATCACCAAATTGTGCTTCCCAGATTGTTAGTCCATTCGGACAAGCTAACGAGTAACCATATTCATATCCTAAAACAGCATATTCTGATAAGAATGAGTTGTATATAGTAAAAGGAGCCTGTTTGCTAGAAAGATTATTTAAAGTGATGATCTCTTCTTCTGTATCTTCTGTTTTTACCACTGCATGACGGTGAGAGAATGTTCCTCTTTCGACATCTTGTCCGGAAATACGAATTGGATGACCTTCATCAAGCAATGTGGCATAAGCAAGCATCTCTGCTGACCCCCAATCCAATCGGTCTTCTTTAATTTGATTTCCTCTATCCTTAAATATTTTAGAAATTTTACGAAAGTATTTTTTCCCTTCAGGAAGTGTGGATAGTTTTTCTCCTAGAGAAAGCAATTTCTTTTTTGAAACACCAGTTGCTGGCGATTTTTCAAAATCTTTTTCAGTTCCATGACGAAAATCACTCCATGTATTACTTAAAAAATCATGCACCAAAGCCAATTGCTGTGTACGAGATTCAGTTAACTCTGCTTCCAAGAATTCGTTGAAAGAATCCGTCATTTTCTTAGCGTCATCTTTTGTTAAGATGCCTTCTTTTTCCAATTGCTTGAAATATATGTCACGAGGATTCGGATGCTTGGCAATTAAACTATAAAGATTTGGTTGAGTGAATTTTGGTTCATCACCTTCATTATGGCCGTATTTTCTGTAGCCAAGAATATCAATAAAAACATCGCTGTTAAAGTGTTGACGATACTCCATTGCCATTTCCATGACTTGAACAATTGCTTCAATATCGTCTCCATTCACATGAAAGACAGGACATAAAGTAGTTTTGGCAACGTCAGTACAATAAGTTGATGAACGTCCATCAAGGTAATTAGTAGTAAAACCAACTTGATTATTGGTCACTATGTGGATTGTTCCCCCCGTTTTGTAACCATCTAATTGTGCCATTTGCACCGTTTCATAAACGACACCTTGCCCCGCAATGGCAGCGTCACCATGAATTAAGATAGGACATACCTTCTTCAAATCTCCATTTAGTTTTTGGTCAACTTTGGCTCTTGCTAATCCTTCAACAACAGGATTAACCGCTTCTAGATGAGAAGGGTTAGGAGAAAGCGTAAGAACGATGTCTTTTCCTTTTTTGGATTTTACACGTGATGTAAAACCTTGATGATATTTTACGTCGCCATCGAAGCGATCGTCGTTATCGAACTCTTTGCCTTCAAATTCCGCTAAAATGTCTTTTGGTCTCTTTTCAAAAATGTTAGTCAATGTATTTAATCGACCCCTGTGAGCCATTCCTACAACAAATTGTTCAACACCTGAATCTGCACCTTTTTGCACGAGTGCATCCATTGCAGGAATGAGTGCTTCTAATCCTTCAATTGAAAATCTCTTTTGACCGACAAATTTACGACCTAAAAAAGCCTCGAATCCGGCTGCATGATTTAATTTTTCATAGATCTCTAGCTTTCTTTTTTTATCGTATTGTGGTCTATTTTTAAGTTCTATAGAATTCTTGAACCAAGCAATATGGTCAGGTTCTCTAATGTACATATATTCGATTCCGATCGATTGACAATAGGTGTCTTCTAAATCTTTTACAATATTTCGTAACGATGCGGGGCCTATTCCGATATCTTCACCTGCTTGAAAAATAGTATCTAAGTCAGATTCGCTAAGGCCAAAATTTTCAAGTGCTAGTGATGGATGATATGTTCTTCTATTTCTAACAGGGTTTGTCTTTGTAAACAAGTGACCTCTATTTCGATAACTATTAATAAGGTTAACAACTTTAAATTCTTTTTGAAAATTTTCTGGAACTTCACCGCCATCTTCAAAATTAGTTTGAGCAAAGTCAAAACCTTCAAAGAATTTTTGCCACCCAATATCAACGCTGTTTGGGTCTTTTAGGTACATTTCGTACAAGTTGTCAATTGCATTTACATCTGCATTTCCAACGTATGTTACTTTATCCATTTTTATGTGCACAATTGTGTTAAACAAATTTATACATTTTGGACAGTTAGCGATAGAATAACTGAAAAAATTGCTGAGAAATTTAATATTTTGCTCTCAAATAGACTTTATATGCTTCTCTATTAAGTATGAGTTTACTAATTTTAGGCAAGAACTTGGGATCGTGGAGTAAATTTAGGAACTCTGTTTCTGGTAAATCTACCTGATAGAGATATTGCATAAATGTTCGCTCATTTAAGCTCATTAATTCAGCTAATTTGGTTTCCAGCGCTAAAAGAATATCATCGTAATTAAGCGAGTTTGCTTTAAAATTTTCATCGAACTCAATGTTAAATAGACCTAAATCTTTCGCAATTTGGAGTTGCGTTTTTAAGATAAATTCTGCCGATTCAAATTCAGATAATACTTGAGATTTAGACAGTGAAAAACTCATTACTTTATACCACAACCGGCGATAAATTCTTTTTCTGGAACAATAAAACTTAATTCTCCTTTTTCATTCTCAGCCATTAAAATCATCCCTTGAGACTCAATTCCTCTTATTTTTCGAGGAGCCAAATTCATCAGTACACTGACTTTTTTACCAACAATTTCTTCTGGAGAATAGTGTTCTGCAATGCCCGAAATAATTGTTCTTTTATCCAAACCAGTATCAACGAGTAATTGAAGTAATTTGTTTGCTTTTTTAACCTTTTCGGCCTCAAGAATAACACCTGTACGGATATCCATTTTTGTGAAATCATCAAATTCAACCGTTTCTTTTTGCTCGTCGTAGTTCAATTCAACTACTTTTGATTCTTCTAGTTTTGTTTTTTCTTTTTCGACCATTTCATCTTCTATTTTTGGGAAAAGAATAGTGGGTTTATTGGTTTTATGTCCCGCAGGAATTAATGCGGAAGAGCCTGCATTCTCCCAATTGGTTGTTTTGTAATCTAAAAATTCAGACAATTTTTCGGCCGTACCTGGTAAGAAGGGTTGTAAAACTACACTTAGGTTTGCCGTAATTTGCAAAGCTATATTCATGATTGTTTCAACGCGCTTTTCGTCTGTTTTAATCAACTTCCATGGTTCGGTGTCCGCTAAGTATTTATTACCTAAACGTGCCAGATTCATTGCTTCCGCTTGTGCTTCTCGCAATTTATAATTGTACACCAACTTTGAAATTTTAGCAGGAATTGCTACCATTTGTGCAACTACTTCTTTGTCATAAGAGCTTAACTCACCTAATTCTGGTACAACACCTTCATAATATTTTTGAGTTAGAACTAACGCTCGGTTAACAAAATTACCTAGGATGTCGGCTAATTCCGAGTTAATTCTTGTTTGGTATTCTTTCCACGTAAACTCACTGTCCCTTGTCTCTGGTGCAATGGATGTCAAAACATATTTTAATTCATCTACTTTATCTGGGTAAGCCTCCAAATATTCATGCAACCAAACAGCCCAGTTTCTTGATGTTGAGAATTTATCTCCTTCAAGGTTTAAAAACTCGTAGGCGGGAACATTATCAGGAAGCACTAATCCTTCATGTGCTTTTAGAAGAATAGGAAAAATAATAGCATGAAAAACAATGTTGTCTTTTCCGATGAAGTGAACAAGTTTTCTGTCACCTGTCCAGTACTCTTGCCAATCTTTATTATTATCAAGTGCCCATTGTTTTGTTGCAGAAATGTAACCAATTGGAGCGTCTAACCAAACATAGAGTACTTTTCCATCTCCACCGTCAACAGGAACTTTCACTCCCCAGTCAAGATCTCTAGTCATCGCCCTAGGGCGTAAACCATTGTCGATCCATGACATACATTGCCCAGTGACTTGATTTCTCCATTTCTTAGGGTCATGTTGTTGAATACCGTCTAATTTTCCCTCTTTAATCCACTTTGTTAACCATTCTTCGTGGTTTTGCATGGGTAAATACCAATGAGAGGTTGTTTTTAAGATAGGAATGTTTCCGCTTAAAGTAGATTTTGGGTTTATTAAATCATTTGGGCTTAAAACGGACCCACATTTTTCACATTGATCACCATAAGCGTTCTCACTTTGGCATTTGGGACAAGTTCCAGTAATGTATCTATCGGCTAAGAATTGGTCGTACTCTTCATCATAATACTGTTCACTTGTTTCTTTTGTGAAATGACCTTTGCTATCTAACACTTTAAAGAATTCTTGTGCCGTTTCATGGTGTATCGGAGAAGACGTTCTGTGGAAGACATCAAAAGAGATATTAAAGTCTTGAAATGCTTTTCCAATGATACCGTTGTATTTATCAACAATTTCTTGAGGTGTAGTTCCTTCCTTTTTAGCACGTAAAGTAATTGCTGCACCGTGTTCATCACTTCCGCAAATGAAAGCCACATCATGATGGTTCATACGTAAAAATCGGACAAAAATATCTGATGGAAGGTAAACTCCTGCTACATGCCCTAAATGAAGGGGGCCGTTAGCGTAAGGTAGTGCGGCCGTTACTGTGTATTTTTCTTTGGTCATTCTGAAATGATAGAATTAAGGTACAAAGGTAGTTAATAAATGACTGAAGCACGAATGATTTAGTGATTTATGGAACGAATGTTATAGTGAACGCTTATTGTCCGAGGAATAAAAAAAGGAGTAGTCAAATTCACTTAAAGTAAGGCTTCCTTGTGATCATGAATAGACTCTTTTTCAATAAAACGAACACCATATTCTGCTAACTCTTTTAGAATGGGCAAATAAATATTTTCATTTGTTGGGAGGGTTACTCCTTTTATTTTGATAACATCATTTAATATCATTTTGGCACATATCGCGGCAGGTAAACCAACAGTGTTTGACATTGATGTATAAACTTGGTCCTCTCCTATATTAATCATGTGTGAAGTAACTTCGTACTCTTTTCCGTTCAATAAGTAATTGAACTTATGCCACATGACCAACATGTCTTTATCATCTGGATCCAACACCCATTTTTCTTCGATGATTTTCTGTAAATATTGGGCTGGTGTAACGTCTCCATCTAGATTAAAGCCCGTTTCTTCGAATATTCCTAACCACACTAGTTTGTCCCATATTGCGTCATCTTGATCAATTTTCATTTTATACCGCAATTTTAATTCGACAGAATCAGTTGGGTGATACGGTAAAAAGGAGTTAATAAATTCTCTTTTGGTCATGTTTTTACTATCTTCCAGAGTAAAAGAATCATCTGTTGCCCCCATCTGAACAAAGACATTCCATGCTTTTGAAAACCCTTTACGACGAAGAGTTCCTCTATATATAGTTGGAATACCTTCAAGACCATATGTTTCTCGATAAGAAAGAGAATTTCTATTGGCATAGCCCTCAAATTTTCCGTAGCCATCGATTTCAATAATTTCGGTCCTACGGAATAATCTATTATAAGGGATGTATTTGTATTTTCCCTCTTGTATAAATTTTGCGGCACCTCCTTGTCCAGCTAAAACAACATTTCGAGGGTTCCAAGTGAGCTTGTAATTCCAAGGATTATTATCAGATTCTGGAGCAATAAGGCCACCAGTGAAGGACTCAAATCCGATTAGTTTTCCTCCTTTCTTTTGAATTTCATCAATCACTTTCATGGCACTCATGTGGTCCAGACCAGGATCGACTCCAATTTCATTCATAATAACAATACCTGCTTCTTTTGCAGCGGCATCTAACTCTTTCATTTCTGGAGAAATATATGATGGAGTTATGAGGTTTGTTTTTAATTGGATACAGTCTTTTGCAATATCTAAATGAAAGCGAGCAGGCAACATTGAAATAACAATATCAGCCTTCTCTATTTCTGATCTTCTTTCTTCGGGATCCAGTGCATTAAAAGAAAGTGCAACTCCGTTAGGAAGACCATTGATTTTACTTTTTACTATATCAATATCGCGATCACAAATTCGAATTTCCCAATCATTTTTAGTTGAGTTCTGAAGAAAGTATCTGATAAGAGAAGAAGCAGAAAGCCCTGCTCCTAAAACGAGAATTGTTTTCATAGTTTATTATCTGGTTTGACACCAAATGTATGTAATCAAAAACCCGTTTCAAAGGTGAAAAGAAAAAAGTTATTTAGACTTTTAAACAAAGCCTGATAATCAAAATATTAAACTAAAACTAGCTCTTCGATTTAATAAATTTCATAATTAATTCTCTTCCATCATTTTCAATACGAATGAAATATGCTCCCTCGACTAGTGAATTTACATCTACACTGTAATTTAATTGTGCGTTCATCGTATTATCGAGTACCACCCTACCTGTTTGATCCAGAATAGTAATTGATGTTAATCCATTCATTTCACTTTCAAAACTAATGTATAGGATATCACTCGTAGGATTAGGGTAAAGTTTTATTTTACCTAATGTTAAGTCATCCAATCCAACAAAGCTCACAAATGTATCAGCAGAAGTACCAACACATCCGTTTGCAAAAGTTACCTCAACAAAATAGTTACCGGTTGTTGTGGCAATAAATGTTTGGCTCGTTGCTCCAGGAATAATTAACCCATCTAAATACCATTGATAACTAACTCCAGCAATAGTTGTTAAGGTATCAATATTGAGAGAAACAGTCACGTTCGGCACTGCATTGACTGTTACATTAACTGCATTCGAAACACATTGTTGCTCTTCTTGGTAGAGGACGTGTGATGCTACTTTTCCAGCTTCGATAAATCCAACTCCGTATAAATCAATTATTTGTTCAGGAGTGTTAACAAGATTACCCGTAGCAGAAGAAAGTTGACCCTCTGTATTGTTTCCAAATCCGAAAACAGAATTATCCTCTTTTTTAACCAATGTTGTGTACTGTCCTGCCGAAATCATGTTTGCTCCAGAAATAGGAACTTGAATAACTTCGGATGTAGCCGTAAAATTGCCTGTACCCAATTGACCATAAGCATTGTCTCCGACTGCGAAAACTTCACTATCTGAAGTTAAGAACACACTATGCGTTGCACCACCTTGAGCATTAATTACATTCTCTATGGTTGATAACGTTGGGATAAGTCTGTTTGTTAAATCACCCAGACCTAATTGGCCACTACCGTTATTCCCCCATACATAAAAGTTTCCTAAGTTATCAATTGCAAAACTGTTGTATTCTCCAGCTCCCACAGATACAATGTTGGCTAGTCCAGCTATTTGGATTGGATTCATAGAACCTGTCAAATTACCTTGACCAAGTTGACCGAAGTCATTATTACCAACAGCCCAAACGGTGCCATCATTTCTTAGAATAACAAAGTGACTTTTTCCACCTGCTATAGAATCAGTGTTAGCAATTGCAGCATTTAAGAAAGGGAAATTAATAACAGCCGTATTTCCTGTTCCTAGTTGTCCAAGGGTATTATTCCCCCAAACATAAACATCACCTGTTGTAAGCACAGCCATACTGCTTGACTCTGTTGTAGCGATTGTTTTCACGCCTGCCAGTGTTGGCACTTGGTTAGGAAGGTTGGTGTTGGTATAGGTTCCATCTCCTAATTGACCAGAACTATTTTCTCCCCAAGAATATGCGTCACCAGTTGTTGAAACGGCTAGAATGAAATCTGCACCTGATGAAATTTCATCAAACATCACAGCATTATTTGCTGGTGTTGGTTCAGAATTGTTAAAGTTATTTCCGTTGGCAAATGTTCCCGCTGCATTCTGGCCGAAAGACCACAACGTTCCAAGACCTCCTGAAATTGTTTCCAAGGTGTATGCGCCACCAACTAGAGCTGTGTACAAAGTATCCGTAGCGCCTGCAATTGGTGTTCCGTCAAGTACCCATTGGTTTCCATAAGGCGCATTACTCTGCAACTGCACAGAGTCACCATCACAAAATGTAGTGGAACTCAACGGTGTAATTAATGGTGATGTTATTACATTCATCGTAATGAAGTCAGCATTATCTTGCAAACAAAGAGTCGTGTTAGAGTAACCTGTAAATGTTACTTCATCGAGGTTATTTAATGCTGATGAAGCAAAAGTACTTGTTGGACTCTGAGCACCAGTTGATGTTCCGTTTAGGAAGAATTCATACTCATCAGCACCGGTTGCCGTGAAAGTAACTGCGTCACCATCACAAATCATACTCGACGGAGTAATAGACAAGGCAAGATTCATAGAATTCACAATAAACGTATACGTATCAATTGAAGAAGCACAGGGTCCATTAAAACCAGTAATACTTATCAAATCACCATTTGAAAGAGTGTTCAGCCCATAAGTTGTTGTAGCGTTATTCTGTAAAGTATCACCATTAAGTGTGAACAAATAAGTAGTTGCTCCATTAGCTGTAAAATCAACTTGTTCATCCAAACAAATTTCATTATTCGCATCAGATGAGGTTGTGACAAGTGTAGGGAAAGTATTAACTGTAAATGCATAAGTAAAGTCTCCAGGTGAAGGGCAATCATTAGATTCTCCGATTACACTTACCACATCGCCATTATTAAGAGGGTTTGTAAAAGTGTTTACAGGAGAAAATGGTCCTTGAGAAATACCATTCACAAAAAACTCATAATTATTAGCACCTGTAGCTACAAGGTTTGTGTTTTCAGCAGTACAAATTGTGCTAGCTCCATTGTTTGTGAACAACACTAAAGGAGCATTATTTACTGTAAATGTAAACCCATTAGATTCAGAAACACATCCGTTAAGCGTTCCAATAACTCCTATACTATCAATATTTGCAATAGTAGTTGTTGAGAATGTACTTGTTGGCGTAGATGGTCCTTGTGAAACACCATTGACAAAAAACTCATAACTCGTGGCTCCAGCTCCTGTGAATGTAACACCTGTCCCAGAGCAAATTGTAGTATCAGCATCAGTGTTTGTTAAAGTAACGGTAGGTGTTGGAGTTACAGATATTGGTAACATTGCACTATTACTTGAACAAAAAGCGGCAGAATTAACAACGACGCTAACAACATCATTATCAGCTAAAGTTGAACTACTGAACACATTAACAGGAGATACTGCTCCTTGAGAAACACCATTCACAAAAAACTCATAGCTAACTCCACCAGTTGCTGTGTAAGTTACATTTTCTCCATTACAAATAATGTTATCAAGGTCGGAAGAATTAAAAACGACAGTGGGAACGTCATTTACTGTAATATTCGAACTTGTCGTTCCTATACAGTTATTGGATTCTCCAATAACTAAAACAGGATAATTTCCAGCTACAAAAGCAGAACTATTAATCGTATTTGTAGGAGAAGAAGCCCCTTGAGAAACCCCATCAACAAAGAATTCATAATTTGTTGCTCCATTAGATGTGAAAGTCACGAGGTCACCTATACAGAAAATGTTATCTACATCTGAGCTGCCTAATGTTACTGCTGGAACAGCGAACACTGTCATCGTGATAGAATTCGAGTTTCCGACACAACCGAATGTTGAACCAGTAATGGTAACAACCTGTGTATTTTGTAAATTTGTTGTTGTTAAAGTGCTTGTAGGAGATAAACTTCCTTGTGCTATACCATCAATAAAAAATTGGTACTGCGCGCTTCCTGTTCCTGTAAATGTAACTGATTCACCTTCGCAAATAATATCATCTGTATCCGAACTTGTTAAGTTAACTGTCGGAATTGCGTTCACTGTAATATTTAATATAGTTGAACTTGTGTCAGAACATCCATTAGATCCAGTTCCAATTATAAACACAGTGTCCACTCCTGAAGGAAGAAGAGGGTTAAAGACAGGAGACACTTGTGGTGCACCTTGAGAAGTATTGTTTACAAACAATTCATAAGTACTTGCATTGGCTCCTGTAAGAGTTATAGGATCACCTTGACAAATTGTATTGTCAGGATCATTGGAAAACAATGAAACCGTTGGTAAAGATAAAACGGTAAAAGGAATAACTTGTGACACCGTACATGTGTTTGATTCCCCAATTACAGAAATTGACTGCCCATTTGTAAGAGTAGTCGTTGAGAAAGTGCTTGTGGCGGACGCAGGTCCTTGAGAGTTACCATCTATGAAAAACTCATAGTTAGTCGCCCCAGTTGAAGTAAAAGTTACGTTAGTTCCAGCACAAATAACAGAATCAGCGTCATCACTTACTAGTGTGGTTGTAGGAGAGGTCAAAACTTCAAAAATTGAAGTATCAGAATACCCGAAACATCCACTAAATCCTCCAATTACATAAACACTGTCGCTGTTAGAAAGAGAAGCAGTAGTGTACGTTGCGTTAGAAAGTGGGCCTTGAACAGAAACTCCATTCACAAAGAATTCGTAAAGCGAGGCTCCAGAAGCTGTGAAAGTAATGTTTGTATTGGAACAAATAGAGGTGTCAATATCATTAAAGCTCATTGCAGTACTTGGCAAAGGATCTACGATAAATGTGAAAGATTGAGGAGCCATTAGACTACAACCACCTAGAGTGTTATATCCCATTACTCTCACTGTATCAGTTGAAACTAAAGTTGTAGTAGTAAACGTGCTTGTTGCACTAGCCGGACCCTGAGAAGTACCGTTTATAAAAAACTCATAAGAATTTGCTCCAGACCCTGTAAAAGTGACGGATGTTCCATTACAGATGTTGGTTGTAACGATGGAGCTTGCGAGAGTTGTTGTTGGTAAAGGAAAAACTTCAAATACCATGGGTTGGGTTTCGTTGTAACATTGAGTTGAATCAAGCCGAACGGTCACTGAAATACTATCATTGTCAACAAAACTATTTGTAGAGTACGAACTATCGGTTAAAAACCCAGAAATAGGAGTGCCATTAATACTATATTGAAAAGCATCACCGCCGAAAGCACTAAAATACACACTGTCCGTAGCACAAATGCTGGTGTCGGCATCATCTGACAACCAAGTAACAATAGGCAAATCATAAACAGTGTACTGAATTGTATCCATAGAGTCAGCAGCACATCCATTTTCATAAGCCAGTAACCCAACAACATCCCCATTAACCAATGTGTCCGTTGAATATAACGTGTCGGTTGCTGATGGAGTATTGAGTGATACGCCATTCAAGAAAAATTCAAAATCTAATCCGGTACTTAAGCTTAATGCACTGAATGCAACAGAATCTCCAACACAAATAGCCGGAACGGCTTCAGATGAGATTAATGCCATTATGGGATTGTTAATGTGTACTATTTGAGTTACAGTATCTGTACAAAAATTAGAATAAATAGTAATTAAATCAACATTAACATCTCCAGCAACTTGAAATACATGCTGAAGTGTATCCACTTCGTAATTTATCCAAGTAGAATCTGCAGGTGGGTTTAAAAAATAGCCAGTAGAAGTATCGTTATAATACCATTGTGAAGTATAATCTGTTGAGCTTCCTGAAAAAGCTACTGATGTGTTAGTAAATAAAGTAGTATCACCAAAGCAGAAAGGTCCATCTGCTGTAAATCCAGCAACAACAGGAGCAGTTGTGTCAAAAGTCCAGTTTGTATTACTGGTAACATCTGTAGAAAAATAGGTTGTTAAAGTAGAGCCTGTGTTCGCAATACCAGAGTAATTAACACACTCCAATTGAGAAGCTGTTGTTAGACTATTGAAATTTGCACTGGTAAACGCTGCTGTGTCAGAAGAGAATATAAAAATAGAATCTCGGCATGTTCCAACCATAATTAAACTATCATTGATTGTTTGTGTGGATCCATTGATGAAATAGACATGAGAAGATTCAGATATTCTTAATTTATTGAATGTGTTATTTCCCGTTACTTCTTGAATTACAGGTGTTCCAGAAACAGGAACGATTGTAGTCAACTCAGAAAAATTAAGATTCATTTCATTGAATATTAATCCTTGAGTTTTAAGACTGTTCTGTTTACCTATTGTATCACCAATATTAAATACAGATGTCCCAGCATTGAAAATAAAAGTAGTGTCATTCTCACTATTAAAACTGGAAAATAAATCGATGGTAGAATTGTTAACATCCAATTTTCTGGAATCAGCACCACTGGTGACATCATTTACAACAATAATGTCACCAGAAATAATATTATTCCCTTGTGTGTAAAATTCTCCATTTCTAAGAATTATACCTGAAGAATCACTCATTTCTAGATAATTCACTAAAAGTAAGGAATCGGCGACATTAGTCATATCCATACCAATACTACAATCAATATAACTTGAATCAGGATTTAAAATGGACTGTTGTCTAAAGCTAAAGTTATTGCCCAAATTACTTCTAGTAACTAGTAAGTCTGGATAGAAAGTAACATCACCATAACTGATTACATTCGTATCAAGGTCAAGTGTCGAAGCAAATGATGTCGATGTCCAATCCATCTTACTGAACTCAGCTACCGAATCGACTAAAACAACCTCTCCAGCAGCTGTAAAAGAAAGTAAATCAAAATAAACCGTGTCTGGTCTTGAGGGAACACAACCTACTGGCAATCCCCCTGAACTAAATGACCACTGATTTCCATCTGACCAATTACCACCATCTGCAATCCAGTAAAAATTAGCCCCCTTATAAAGCCAACCATCTGCACCATTTGTAGTGTCGGAAGAAACAATGTGGTATTCTTCATTAGAAGTAACTATCGCATCCACATTATCAATGCTTAAGCCAACACCTTGGTAGATGTTAAATCCCGTTTTTTGAAGTTGCGCAGAAGCTAATGCTGGATTGAGACTTTGAATAATTACCTTATCAGCGCAACTCCCAAAGGAAATTAAAGAATCAATTTGTTGCAAAGAGCCATTATCCAATGTCAAATCAGAAGAGTCAAGTTCCAACAATAGAATTGAATTATTAGAGAACATCTGAATTTCTGTTGAATAAGACTTAATCGTATCATATGCTTGGTTTCCACCAGTAAAGGACACAATACCAATGTTGTTTAAGTTTATTCTTGATGGGAAATCGTTAAAAGTTAAATTTGTGCTATCAATCCTCCATGTTGTTCCATTCAAATTAAAAAAGGTACTGTCAATATTCAGAACACGGTTATTTAATGAGTCAGAATAAAAGTTAAAACAATCAACTTGTATATTCTGAGCAATTAAGTTTCCTTGACTAAGGTTGATGTTTCTCAAGGTATTAAAATTGTCATTAAACAAGACTGTATCAACACCCATGATGTTGATGTTATTGTCGTATTGCTGTCCAGAAGAAGAAACAGTAACAGAAGCATAAGGGTTAAGGTTAATATCTCCATTGTATGTAAAATTGGCAAATCCATTTGCAATTAAATCGCCTTGAATCTCTACGGAAGCAATTGCACCAGCAAAAGTAAACGGATTAAGGACGCCAATAAAGCTGAAGTTATGAATAGCAAATGGAATATCGAAAGTAACAATATCAGCTGTGGTTGATAATCCAGAATTAGCGTCGAAGAAAACATTGTCGTTTACAGTAGGAATACAAGAAGTATTTGGACCACCTGAACTTAGAGACCATTGAATTGTATCCGACCAATTACCTGTTCCATTTATCCAGTAGTAATCTTGAGAAATTATCTGCCACCCATCAGCACCATTGATTGTGTCAGATGCACTTAAGTTATATATTTCTGGACCTGTTATAACGGCATCAACATTATTCAAAAGCAAATAACTTAACGAAAGTGTTGGAAATCCTATTTTTTGAATGTAAGCAGAAACACCTAAGGCATTAACGCTTTCTACAACCAAAGGAGTTAAACATCCACTTGCAATTCTTAACGAATCAACATACAAAGTGTCGTTATTATTGATTTGGAATCCATTTTGAGTTTCAAATAATTGGACAGTATTATTATCATTCACTCTCAAAAGAGGTGTGCTCGATCTGATTGTATCATACATCAAACCAGCACCTGTAAATGCAAATGATGCTATAGTAGAATTAATGTTAATTGTTGACGGAGAATAAGCCCAAGTCAAATTGGTTGGCAAACTTATCATCCAGATAGAGTCCTGACAGTTGACAATACTATTTGTTATGTCTATAGATCGTGTTAAGTTTGTAGTTGAAATGAAGTTGCCACAGGATAGTATCATACCATTCGCAGAAAATGTACCTTGATCAACTTGAAAGTCGTTTCCTCCAACTGTAAGATTGTCTAGTAATGTGACACTGCCAACACCATTAATAATAATGTTTTGTTGCCATACAATTACCCCCGATAAAATTGTTTGAGGAGTCGATGCGAGCATGTTTATCGTTCCACCTACCCAAGTAAAATTCACACCAAAATTATTCCCAACAATAGACCCATTAACATCAATAGACGCAAGAGTGGATGACATCGTAAATGAGTTAGTTATTGCCGAAAGATTTAAAGAATCCATTGTAACCGTTCCATCGAGAGTAACAATATCAGCATTGGAGACCAAACCAGAATTGTCATCAAAAATGGCGTTATCAATATTCGTCGGAACAGTTGTTCCTGCTGCCCCTCCAGATGTTAAAGACCAACTAGTTGTAGCTGACCAGTCTCCTGTTCCTCCGATCCAATAGTGATCAACAGAATAGACGTAATTTGCAGTAAATAATGAAATAAGAAAAGATACTAAAACAATGATTCTCATAAGTAGAAATTTGTGTAATTAGACAAATGTGAAAGAAAAAAATAGAACTACAAAATCAATCTTCACATTTTAACTGAAAAATGTCATTCATATACAAAATATGGTCAATTATCCCTTTTATTTTGTTGTCTGACCTAAATTATATTACTTTGTTCATTCCTATAAGAATAGTAAAGTTCTTAAAAGGTTAAAAATACTTATGAATATGAAACTAACTCTATTAGTTGTATCATCAGTTTTGCTTGGTTATTCGTCTTTCTCACAGAATGACAGCACTCGACAAAACAATTCTCAGACAGAAGACACCATATACGTTGTTCCTTCTCAAGAAAAAATTGACATTGCTATTTTAACTCCTCCAGAAGGGTTTGTTGTTTCAGAATCCTTTAATGGTTACATCGACTACCAAAATTCGACGGCTATTATTATGTCACTTCTGACAGACGTTAATTACATTAAGTTGGATGAAGGGATGACAGATGAGTTTTTTAAAGCAAATAAATTGACATTCATATCTAGAGAGAAAGTGAAAACCAATGAAGGCGTGACAGGTCTGAAATATACTTCATCTTTTATTTTGGAAGACACCGAATTTATTAGGCAGGTTATTTATATAGGTAAATTAACCAACACAATCTGGATCAACATTACCTATCCGAAAAAAGTACAAGAATTAATGGAACAGGAGTTGGTGAAATCTATTGCTTCAGTTAAATTTAATATTCAGAAGGATGAAGAAACTAAGTAAGCAAATAAAACTGTTTGTCGTTGGGGCTATTCTTTCTTCAGGATCTCTTTTTGGACAGCAAATAGTTAACCATACAGTGAATTTTGATTCTGGAACACAGAATATGTGGGGAGAATCTTGGAGTGCATTTTCAATTGATCAAGAAATAACATTATTTGATGTTCCTTGGAATACTTCTATAAATCAAAACTTAATCACAACCTTAGCAGGTCAAAGTTTTGGGTTTGGTCTTGATGCCGGTTTTTCGGGTGTCATAGGATCTAAGGTTTCATTAGAAGGATTCACAACTGGAACTGTTGATGTGGATTACCCCATTAATGTCCGGCTTGATATGGATTCTGATTTGACTTATGATCAAGGGGATGATGTTAGTATAAACACTAGCTACACAGTTAATCAGCCTGGTTATGCGATAAACACTTTGTACCCATCTTTAGGGGAGTTTAAGTGGGATGTTTATTTTCGAATGGCTGCGAATGCCTCTGCAACCTTATGCTTTTTTAGCTGTACAACTTTTCCTATCATACCGTCTTTTGATACTGGTCTGCAAACTATTAACTTAGCAACAGCTAGTGGTAATGGGGCTACTACTGGTGGTCAAACTGGAGTTTGGTGGTTAGGAGCAGGTGATCCAACCAATCCATTTGCGCAAGAACCAGGAATTGCTGGCTGGCCTTATGCTTGGCCTCCACAAGTACCTCCTTATCTCACTCCTTCAAGCCCTGGAAACGCTTGGATACCTTGGCAAGTTCACGTACCTGCTTTTCCAGCTACTTTTGATACTCCTTTTGGTTTTTCAGGGTCAATCACGTTACCTTATGTTAATACATCTACTACTATTACGGGAGATGCTCTTCAAGCTTGTGGTGATTCTACTTATTTGACTGCGAGCCTTGAACTTTTTAAATTATTGGGAGCTATTTTAGACTTCAGTCCACCTCCGGGTCCTGCTATAGGTCTTGTTTTAAGTAATCTAAGTGGTTCTGTAGAGGTTGGACCAGCTGAAATTAATTGGAATATTTTTTCTGCTAGCATTGTTGCAAATGTTACAAACAGACAATGTTTTGATTTTACGCCAACAGTTTGGGGTCGATTTGAATATCCGGTTCCTGTAGATTATCAAATATATGATCCAGTTTCTGCTTCTTTGTCCGCCATGCAGACAAGTACAATTGTAAATGTTGAGATTGGTCAAGAGATAAGATTTAAGTTTCCTTGTTATTTTGAAAACATTAATATTGTTCCAACCTACTATATTCAAGGTACAGGAAATAATTTTTCAAATCAAACTTGGGATGAAATTCAATTTTCGTTTGACATGAGTGCTCTAGAGTTTGGAATCGTCGTGCCTTCAGTTATCATAATTCCAGAAATTAATGTTCCTGAGATATGTATACCTATTCCATATCCTTGCCCTACTTGGTCTAATCCTTTTAGATGGTGTTCGTATACGGCTTGTACTCCTGCATTTACGATACCTGCAGTAACCTTTCCTGGAGTAAACGTGTCGTATGGTCCAGTTTGGTCAACATCGATTGCTATTGGTCCCCCGATTTCGTATGACTGGTACAATAATTCATGGAATTTAGAAGGATTCCAAGAATATACATTCCCTTCTTTTAGAATGCGAGCAAATCAATTAAGTATAACAAATACGTTTACCAATGTTTCATGCTTTGGTGGAAATGACGGGTCAATAAATATTACCCCATCTACATCAACAGCTGGATCTACACCTGCAACACCATACACATATACGTGGACTAATGGTGCAACATCTCAAGACCTAACAGGTTTAACTGCGGGTCCTTATGAAGTTTCGGTAATAGATGCGAACAATTGTCAGTTATTTACAGGCGCAACAATTACAGAACCACAACAACCAATTAGTATTTCGTATTCATCTTCTAATAAGAATTGTAATGGTGGACTTAATGATGGTGCAATTGATATTACAGTAATTGGAGGCACGGCACCTTATACATATGCTTGGTCAAATGCTTCTACTTCAGAGGATTTAACGGGAATTGCAGCTGGCACATATACAGTTACAGTAACTGATTCTATGCTTTGTACGGAAGTATTATCCGTTACAATTACAGAGCCAAACGTTCTGGGTCAAGTTGGAGCAATTACAAGTGTCAATTGTAACGGTGACGCTGATGGTGCAATCGCAATTGATGTATTTGGAGGAACTCTACCTTATAGTTATTCATGGTCTGGCCCTAGCAGTTATACGTCTAATGTCGAAGATATTACTCTTTTATCTGGAGGGAACTATACTTTAACTATAACAGATGGTAATGGGTGCGTAAGCGCACAAGGGTACAATGTTACTGAGCCTATAGCACCTGTAAATCTTTCTATTTCGGGGGTAGATGTGGCTTGTAAATATGATTCAACAGGTTCTGTGGATTTAACTGTGGCTGGAGGAACTCCAGGATATACTTTCCAATGGTTTACATCAACAGGAGTGGTGTTACCTTTTATGACAGAAGATTTAACGGGTGTTCCTACAGAAACATACTCAGTTATTGTTACAGATGCAAATGGATGTACTGAGCAAATTTCTCAATTAGTTGATGAGCCTATAGCAAGTCTTACTTCGACCGAAGTACTTACACATATTAATTGTTTCGGAGATGCTACAGGTGTTATTGATCCTGTAATAACAGGTGGAACAGCACCTTATATTTATACTTGGTCTAACGGAGCTTCAACTTCAACAATATCAACCTTAATTGCTGGGACTTATACGCTAGACATCACCGATGCAAATGGATGTACAGCAAGCTTCTCATATACATTAGCAGAGCCTCAAGCGGCATTAAGTGTGACCTCTATAGGAACAGATGTTTTATGTAATGGTGAAAACACTGGATTTATAACTTCTACTATTTCTGGAGGAACAGAACCTTATTCATACAGTTGGTCGAATGGTGCCTCCACGGCATCAATTGCGGATCTAATTGCTGGGGTTTATACACTCACCGTAACAGACGCAAATGGTTGTACAGATATTGCAGTGGTTAGTATCGGAGAACCAGCACTGCCATTAACAAGTACGTCAACTGTTATTGATGTTGATTGTTATGGTAACAATTCTGGGTCTATTGATTTAACTCCGAACGGTGGAACTCTTCCATACTCCTATGTATGGTCAAATGGCGGTTCAGTTATTATGAATACTACAAATGAAGACATCTCTAATCTATATGCTGACACATACACTTCTGTGGTTACAGATAATAATGGTTGTATGACGACTTTAGCTACTATTGTTAGTGAACCTTCAGCTCCTCTATTTATAGCTGGAATTGTAGATGATGTAAATTGCTTTGGATCGAACGATGGAGGCATAGATATCTCAGTTTCTGGAGGGACAACGGTTTATACATATTCATGGAGTAATGGAGCAACTACTCAAGATCTTACGAATATCATTGCAGGA
>Ga0316209_1001568_pt1 | contig 22767 bp, 15 predicted proteins | sample 6monopyrite_MG_FD_204945 | JGI IMG/M metagenome (GOLD analysis project Ga0316209, IMG submission 204945) | Microbial mat bacterial communities from mineral coupon in-situ incubated in ocean water Damariscotta River, Maine, United States -... | ecosystem: Environmental > Aquatic > Marine >...
GACTGTGGTCTAGAAATAGTTCCCGTTTCTTACCTCAACATGAAATACCCAAATCTAGGTATCATTTGGTTCGATGCGCATGCCGATATCAATCGACCTTGTGATTCGGCTAGTTGCAATTTTCATGGTATGCCCTTGCGTACCCTTTTAGGGGAAGGGGAACACAGAATGAATGATTTGCTGTTTAGCGCCATAGAAGCCAAGCAAATTCATTATGTTGGTTTAAGGGATATTGATGCCAAAGAAAAGGTAAGATTAAATGAAGGTAACATATATCATCCGCGTCAATTCGACATAGATGAATTGATACAAACACTGCAATCAAAAAACATATCTCATCTTTATATTCATTTTGATTTTGATTGTTTAGAGCCCACCGATTACGACAAGACCTATTATCAAGTCCCAAATGGTGTTACCATTACCCAAGCAGTCGATGCAATAGCGACCTTGCGGTCGAAATTTACCGTAGTAGGCAGCAGTGTATTAGAATCAACGACAATAGATCAAACCGAACTACAGCCAATTACACCTATCATTGACCTTTTGATGTAAAATTACTGCTAAGCGCTACTTTTAATTTCATCAACTTCCGAAAATGCGATGAAAGAAATTCGAACTTCTTCCGTAATTGCGTTTACATCAAAGAAAGACTTTTTCAAAAAAGGAATGTCGGCACGAATTTCTTCTAAAGTCATGTGTTATTCTTTTATGATTCGATGCGTACTCGTGCCATCTACAGTTTTTACTTGGACAATATAAACCCCACTAGCCATTGAAGTAACATCAATAGCCTTAGAAAGTGTATTTAAGGATTTTTCTGCGTAAACCAAACGGCCTTGCGCATCATACCAATACAACGCTTCCAATTGGGCTTGTGGAGAATTGATAATTACTTCATCCTTAGCGGGGTTGGGATAGATAGATATAATGGGAGTTAAAAAAGAATCAACATCAAGTATAGACGTATCAAATAATAATTCGAAACGACTATTTAGTATGGCTTCATCTGAATTAAATCGATACGAACCCTCCTCTTTTAAATTCACTGTTTTTGCAGCTACTCGATCGTAAAGGTATACAGCACTATTTTCAATCAAATCGCCTTCTGCCGCAGCGAGTGATATTTCATACGTTAAATTAGCCGGTACTTGACTTCTAAATCCAAGTGGAATAACGATAGACGTATTAAATTCTTCTCTCGTTTGTATACTCAATTCATTTGATTCGTTTTCAATTAAAGAATATATTGAAACGACATTGGCGAGTCTGTTCGATTCCATACCATCATCATACGAGGCACTTCCCGTCTTCGAAAAGGCAATTCCCGCATAACTACCCACACCAAACTCTTCATTTCGCACTTCCAGTACAATTTTCTCAGAAAACGACTGGTTGCGCAACGTGGTATTTCCAGAAGTTAGTCGCATGCTGTTATTAAAAATGATGTCTTGAGAAGATCCGGCAGTTCCATTGGTTCGCACCCCAAAACCTTGTCCTGTAGAAATTACACCATTAGGTGCTGTAGTTCCCAAAAGATCGTTGGCTGCAGGAATCCCCATTACCGTATTGTAAATGGAAATATCGCCCATATCAAAATTCAGTCCGCCAGAACCTGGTAAATCTGCCCTTGGCGGAGTTAAGTGTTCCCAAAAATAAAGGGCATCAATTGTGGGGTTCTCCACAAAAAATGTATTCGCATCAATAGCCGAAGCATACGGATTTGCGACAACTTGAGGTGTGCCATTTGGATTAGCCACAGGGCCATTGTTAAATGCCGAATATGAGATGGTTCCGCTAGAAAGAGTTCCGTTGGTAAAGTTATAGCTGTAAGACCCACCTCCAGGAATCGCAGGGTCTTTTGGGCGCACTAAATATCCTTCACCTGGAAATAAGACACCGTTTCTAGGTTCGTAATAATCACCGTCATCATCAGTAAAGTTGGTTCCTCCTGTATCATTTGGATCGAATGGAATAAAGTTTTCTGGGAAAAACTCAAGTACACGCCATGCGCCTGTAAACACCGCATTGGTTTCGGCAGTCATCGGACTACCCAATACTAGGTAATCCCTCCTATCTAATTCTGGTGTGGTTAACCCAACCTCTATGGACCCTTCATTATAGGTTCTTGCCAGTTCATTCACTTGTACAACACTTCCAGTATGGGCGATCGTTAAATCTCCATTAACGCGAATATCGTCTAAGACATTCAAATAATCTTCTGCTGCAACCGTAACGCTAATTCCGTTAGGGATTTCACAAGAGCAAGCGTCGATATTTGCTCCCTGAATCTCCGTGTTAAAATTGGTGGTAAAACGTACATTTCTTGTAGTGTCAGGAAATCCGTTACTCCAGCTACCAGCATTCCAGGTTGTCAATGCTAGACCAAAACAAAAATCGGCTAAACTAGAATGAATAAAACCTTCAGAGATTTGGGTATTTCCAGCCGCTAACTCCGCAACATGTATTTCACCAAGCGTGTACAAAATTTCTATTCCTCCAGAAGAGGTGGATACTCCCCCAGCATCGATACTAAATCTATCAATTGTTTGTGCGCTACTAATAAGCGAGAAACAGATCAAAAAAACCAAACGTAATACATTCTTCATATCTTATCTTTTAAAAGGGCTTCTAACTGATTCATTCGAATTTCTATAGTATCTACTGCAGATGCTTTTGTTTCTAACTCCTGAATTTTGAGATTTTGATCATTTATCAATAGTTGTTGTTCTTGCAGCGCTTTAACTAGGACAGGGATTAAATCTGAATAATAAACGCCAAGACGATCAAGTTCCTTTTTCTGAAGAGTTCCTTCCTCATCAATCGAAACAAACTCATGTGTTTTTACTACTTCTGGAATGACTTTGAGTAAATCTTGCGCGATCAAACCTAATTTTTCTCCTTGTTCTGGATGATTTTTCCATTGATACCTCACTGGATTTAACTGAAGAATTTCGTTTAACCCATAACTCAATTTTTTGATATTTTCTTTTTCTCGTCTATCGGAAGTGTTGATCGTGCCATCTTGTGCCCACACCGCATTCCATCTATTGCTCGAATTACCCAAATTAAATGCTCCATCGTTGTCTGGAAAAAGACCTGCATTAAAAGAGAGTTGATTACTCCCTGTATCTTCGATCGTCTCAGTACCAATGCGCAAGCGACCATTCGCAATATGCAAACGTTCTTCTGGTGTTGATGTTCCTATACCTACCCTACCATTTTTAAGCACCGTCATGGCATTTCGTCGAATTCCAGCATCACCATTCCCAATAACAAATAAACGATCTGAGCTAGTACCTGTGGGTGTATATAATGTATTCATAGAACCAATAACAATTTCATTTTCAGAGAACGCTCTTACGGCACTTCCTAAGGCAAAGGAATAACTGGCTTCAGCGGAGCTTAAAAGACCTAGCGCGAACGAAGCGTCACCAGTAGCACTATTTGCGGTTCCTAGCGCAAAAGAATTATCTCCATTGGCTGTATTATTTATCCCTGCCGTGAACGATCTTTCTCCACTAGATCGATTGGAAGATCCGAACGAAAATCCTGGAGTAGCCGCTGTTACAAAGTTATTCCCAAACGAAACATTTCCATTCTTGTAAATTGTAAGAGCATTGCGATCATTGCCGCCTCCGGTAGAACCTATACCCACCTCAAAAAGTGGATCTAAAGCCACCCAAGTAGTTGGATCTCCTCCTCCTACATTTGCTCGTCCAAAAGCGGTGGAGAGATAAGCATCTGCATGCACGTTGACTCCGGATGCAAACGAAGCTAACCCTACGGCGTCACTAGAACTTCCAAAAACAGCAGCACCATCACCGGAAGCAATATTAGCGCCACCCGAAACAAAAGATGACGCGCCAGAGGCAACGTTAGCAAATCCAACGGCAGTTGAATTATTCCCCGAAGCTGTGGTAGCGAGGCCGGCAGCAAAAGAACTTCTCCCGGTGGCTCCACGGGTAGTCGAAGGACTTGAATTGTGACTAAAATCTGATGCATATTCGCCAATTTCACCATAACTATTCTCATCTTTCCCTATAAGACGCCACCCTATGCCATTACCTTCGTCTAGCGCCTCTAAACCGTTTACATTATCTGCCGTAGTCGAATTAATCGCAAATGGAACAGCTCGAAATTGAGTGGTTCCCATATCGATCATACCAGAGCCTGTATCTATTTGCACGTTTAAATAATGTGCCTCCTCGTCCCAAGGAACACGATCGTAAGTTTGAAATACTGGTGTTCCTGTACCTATATTAAGAATTATAAGTCCGTTGTCATCTGTACTAGGACTATGGGTCTCGGTATACAATATCTCTTGCAATACGCCTCTTAGAACGCTGAATTGTACTGTAATGTTTGTGTTTCTTATAACGGCGCCTGTATCATCTTTCACAATTGCTTTGTAGTTGATAGACGAATTTTGCCCTACGGTTAGTATGGGTAATAGGAGAAGTATAAATAGTATCTTTTTCATTTTAATTGGATTGATTATTTTCTAATGCTGTTACTCTGGAAGCCAATTCTTTTAATAGACTTTCTTGAACGCCGAGCGTTCCTTTCTGTGTTTCTATAATTTTTTGTTGTTCCTGTAGTGCCTTAATTAAGACTGGAATTAAATCTGAATAGTACACTCCGAGTCGATCTAGTTCTTTTTTCTGAAGCGTGCCACTCTCATCGATATTAACGTACTCATGGGTTTTTACTACTTCTGGAATTACTTTTAATAAATCTTGCGCTATCAACCCTATTTTTTCTCCTTGCTCCGGTTTGCTCTTCCACTGAAAACGCACTGGATCTAAGGCCAACACTTCTTTTAGACCATAGTCAAGGGTTTGTATGTGTTCTTTTTCCCGTCGATCTGATGTATTGATCGTTCCATCCACAGCCCAAACAGCATTCCATCGATTACTCGAATCGCCTAAATTGAACAAATCGTCACTATTTGGGAACAAACCAGCGTCAAAAGAAAGCCTATTATTACCCGTGTCTTCAATTGTTTCAGTACCAATTCTTAACCGACCATCCGTAACATGCAAACGTTCCTGTGGTGTTTCGGTTCCAATACCGATATTTCCATTTTTGAGAACTGTCATTGCATTACTTCTTCCGCTTTGGGACCCATTTGCGATCACAAATGCTCTATCGGTATTATTACCTGCAGGTGTATATCCTGTACTAAGACGACCAATAACTACTTCGTTATTGGAATAGGCAGTAACATCTCGACCAATGGCTGTGGAAAAAGATCCGTTTGCTCTAGTGTTGGTTCCTATTGCGATACTATTCGCGCCGTCTGAAGAAGCACTAGTACCATATGCAAAGCTTACAGCACCATTCGAAAAGCTATTAAGTCCGCCACAAAAAGATCTGCTCCCGATGGCTTGATTCCCTGCCCCCATTGCAACGGATGATATACCACTTGCCGTATTTGAATTACCAAAAGCAAAGGAATTTGAAGCTTCTGCCGTACTAAAAGAGCCTCCAGAAAAAGAATTATTCCCTACAGAAGTTGATCCAGTTCCGTGTACAACTGCTGCTACTCCTGTAGCAACTGTGCTGCTCCCGGTGGCTACCGAATATATCCCAGAAGCCGACGAAGAAGAACCTAGAGCAATAGCCTGATTACCTGAGGCGGTAGTAGAACTACCCATAGCGACTGCATTTATTCCAGAAGCAGTCGTACCATTTCCCATGGCTACTGAGCCAGATGCTTCGGCGCTAACGTCAATTCCCATGGCTACCGAGCTGGTTCCCGTTGAAAATGCTCCATTACCTGAAGCAAATGAACCATCCATAGAGGCCAATGTATTAATACCAAAAGCCGCAGCGTAGTCACCACTAGCTTCGGCATTTACCCCATTAGCAAAGGCACTATTTCCAGATGCGGTCGTACCACTACTACCATTAGAAAGAGATGCTTCACCGGTTGAAAACGAACCAAATCCGAGAGCAGCAGCAGCATAGCCAGAAGCTACATTGTCTTCGCCGGCGGCAAAACAAAAATCACAATTGGCAGTTGATACATTTCGTCCTACTTCCAAACTCCCATTTTTATAAAGCGTAAGCGCGTTCCGTCTATTTCCGTTATCTGTTCCATTCCCTATTTCGAACAAAGGATCTGAATCCAACCAAGCATTGGTCGTTCCACCCCCTACATTATACCGTCCAAAAGCACTGCTCAAAAAAGAATCGGCTCGTGTAAATACACCCAAAACAAATGAACCGTCTGCAATAGCAAAAGTATTATTACCACCTGCAACCGAATTTAGTCCAAGAGCATTTGAAGAAGAACCAATCGTAAACGAATTATCTCCAGATGCTGTGGTATTTCTACCTGCAGCAAAAGACCGATCTCCGGTGGCACCTCGGATGTTCGAATTTGTTGTACTCTGGCTAAAATCGGTGGCATCTTCACCTATAATACCATAATTATCTCGATCCTTTCCAATAAGCCGCCAACCTTGCCCAACCCCTTCATCTAATGCTTCAAGACCGTTTACATTATCTGCTGTGGTTGAGTTTATTGCAAAAGGAACAGCTCGAAACTGTGTAGTACCCATATCTATTAATCCACTCCCGGTATCGATTTGAACATTTAAAAAATGGTCCTCACCATCCCAAGGTATGCGTTCGTAAGTTTGAAATGTTGGCGTCCCCGTTCCTATATTCAGGATAACAATACCATTATCGTCTGTAGTAGGTGTGTGAGTTTCCGTATAGAACAAATCCGGAGTTCCACCACGTAGAACACTAAATTGCACTACAATTGGAGTGTTCGCAACAATTGCCCCAGTATTGTCTTTAACAATAGCCTTATAGTTTATGGGCGGAGTCTGCGCGTATAAGCCAGAACACATTGAAAATAGTAAAAGAGCTGCGAACGATAGTACAAATTTCATAATTGATAAATTCAAGTTTATACTTCTTCATGTCCAGAAAAATGAAAAGTAAACACATGGTCTCCTTTTTTTTTACATTTATAAATGTTTACTTCTCACAAACAAAGACACTAAGTTGGAAAAGGAAGTCATTATCGAACATTTAAAAGAAGACCATCCCGAGGGATTGCGACAGGTATATTTAGAACATAGAAATGCCTTTTTACAGTTCGCAAAGAAATACCCCATAGAACCGGCTACAGCCGAAGATGTCTATCAAGATGCTATTATTATTCTTCGAGATAACGCACGTCGTGGTAAACTAGACCACCTTAGAAGTGAATTACGTACTTACTTATTCGGAATAGGAAAATACCTGATTTACGCCCATTTACGAAAACAAAAGAAAATCCATTTGGTCGAAGATTTCTCAGACATGTATCAAGAGCACACCTTAATGACGGCAATTATCACAGAATCAATTTCTGAGAGACAAACTCAGGTAAAGACAGTTTTAGAACAAATGGGTGCTAAATGTCGAGAGATTTTATCCCTTTTTTACTATCGCGGGTTCACTATCGAAGAAATTACAGACAAATTAAACTACAATAACAAAGATGTGACTAAAAGTGCTAAATCCCGTTGTTTGCAATCCTTGAAACAAAAGTTAAAACTAATGCCCTATGGATAAGAAAGAGTTATTATTAGATAAATATACACGTGGGAATTTAAATGATGCAGAAGAACAATTGTTTAAATCGTTAATCCAAACAGATAAGGCTTTCGCAAACGAAGTAAGACTTATTGATGACTTAAAGTACGGCTTCGCAGCCTTGGAATATGAGAACACAAAATCGGATTTAAAAGAAATAGAAAAAGAATTAAATAATAGCAAGTCAAAACCATGGAAATGGGCAGCTGTGATTGCTATTCTTCTTACACTTGGCGGGTTTGTATATCAAAATTTGATTTCAAATTCTGAAGAAAAGTTGTTCGCTTCCTATTTTGAACCGTACAGAAATGTGGTGTATCCAACCGTAAGATCGACCACAGATAACTCAACAATGGACCAAGCTTTTACCGCTTATGAAAATTTGGATTATCAAAACGCTACGGTTCATTTTGAGAGTCTATTACGCGAAGACAAAAACGACACTATCACTTTCTATTTGGCTAATAGTTATATGCAATTAAGTAGATCTAGTGATGCACTGGCATTATTGCAATCAAAAAATAATTCCGTTTTTGAACAAGAAAGGAATTGGTATATCGCTCTGGCTTATCTTCAACAAAAAGAAAGACAAAATGCCCTTACTTACCTTCGTAAAGTTTTACAAGGAAATGGAGTTTTTATGAAGAAAGAAGCCCAAGAATTAATTCAAAAACTAGATTAAACGTTTTCTAAAAAAGAAATACAATAGAACCAAAACCACCAATCCTCCTATGAAATAGAGAATTGGAAATGCAGTCGTTGTTTCAATGGAAGAGGTATCGCCTGAAAGCACGAAACCAGACCAATAATATGGGTGTTGTAAGGCTGGATATGCCTGATTTGCTAATAAGAAATCTTGTTTAGCATTTCTTAATGCATCGTCCTTTTTCATGCCCGTCGATAAGTGCCTATAAAACCCAGCCATAATTTCGGAAGTCTCGCGATCTGGAACTTTCCATAAACTCATCAACGTACTTGACGCTCCTGCATATAGAAAAGCTTGAGATATACTTTCAACTCCTCTACCCGCCTCTTTTCTGCCTATGGCCGTTTCACAAGCACTTACCGTAACAAGATCGGCATAGAGATCCAGATTGTATATTTCTGACAGTGTACATTGACTTTGTGACGGGTCCTTTAACGTATCGTGGTAAAACTGAACGCTACTTAACAATGGGTCTTGGGCATTAGAGACCGCATGTGTCGCCAAATGAATAATTTTAGCATTATTGGTTTTCTTAAGAAAGGCGTGCTTTGTAGCTTGTTCATTTTGAAGAAGGTTCCCTTTATAAAACTGATTAATTCGATCTACTTCATCTCCAGAATTGGGTAAAGGTTTAAATTTCTCCGTTCCATGAGCGCTAAAAGGTGCAATTAGTAAGGTTTCCTCAAATTTTGATGTCGTTCGCTTCGGCAATACTCCTTGAACGCGCACAAAAGTAGTCTGTTTATAATCATAAAGACCCGCTTGGTTATTCAAAAACAAAATAGATTCGAATGGAATTCGATATAATGCACCATCCAAAACCAAAGCGATCTTAGGTGCGTCTTTTATATAAGGTTGCACCAAAGAATGAAAGACTTCGGAAGCTGCAGTTTTGAGACTTTCAAGCTGATCTGGGTTTTGCAATTGCAAACTAAGTTCTTCAATAGCTTTTTTCAAAGAGGCAGTTATCTCGATTTTATCGAAACGCAAATCACTTCCATTTTTAAAAAGTACATAGATCGTATCATTGAGCCAAAAGTAAGTTAGAATAGCATACCCCTGATATAACGCATTAATATTCGTAAAGGCCTGTGTTCCTTGATATTTTAAATTATAGTACGACGGATATTCTGAAGCTAATTGTTCTTTTAATACATCGAATGACCGCGTCAGTTCATTGTAATAAGTTGTGTTTGTATGATCCTGAAGTGAATGATTTTTTAAAGAATCCAGTTGTGCTGCGAGGCTCTTTTCTTTGGTTAAAAGGTCTTTTGGAAGATCTCTATTTATTTTACTGAGTTCAGATAAATTTAAATCCTTAAGTACTTTAACATACTCGCTTTCCAAACGAATATCCATTATTTTTTCAAATGTTTCTTCACTGGGATTATGAGTCCAAGTAAGGTAATATTCTGAAAACAACTTCTCATACAAATCAGTAAAGACTGCGTCGTCAATAAAAGCATCTTCAGAACTTCGTTCGCCCAATACCTTTAATAATTGATGTGCTGTTTCTAAGGATTGAATCTGGACTTCCTGAAATTGAAGATCTAAAGTAGTATCTAATAGACTCGATGCGACGTCGGCCTTCAATTGGAGCGAACGCAACAGAACACTTTTTTGAGCATTGTTAAATTGATGATCTGGTATTGTTGAAAGAAAATTGAAATCGGTCGATTTTTCATTCAAGTTGAGTGCCAGAGCTGTTTGTATATTTTTCTTTGCTTCCTCAGGTTCATTGAGACCTAAATAAGTTTCGGCCATATCATTAAAAAATCCCGCTTTTTCTCCATTTCGAAACGTTGAAGAGCTAACAAGACTTTCCACCGATTTTAATACTGATAAAGATGACTCGAAATCTCCTTTGAGTCTATAAATTTTAGCTATACGCTCTTTTAAAAACCAAGCAGAAAAATGCGAAGTGATTTTTTCAACTCCAACTATGTCGCGTATTCGATTGACTTGAATAATAGCTTCATCATATCGTTGATGATCAATCAAATAATCTAAGTAGTAAGAATTAAAATCGAAGACAGAGAATAACGGAAATTTTTCGGAAATTTTTTCTTCTTTAAACTCCTCCATCATTTTCTCAACTTGTTGGTGTTGTTCAGTTAAAACATAGGTTTTGAAAAGTCCCGTATAGCTTAGATAATCTAATATCTCAAACTTATTTGCTAATTCTAAAGACTTCTTGTAGTAGGTTTCTGCTGCTTTGTAATCATGTGAAAAATCGGATGCCCGCCCCAATCGATACAGCAAGGAAACTTCATAAGCATTTTGTTCTTTGGTGTTGTTTGAAGCATTCGCTCGGAGTAATTCTAACGCTTTCTTACCATAAAATTTTGATGTCTCTAACCGATCATCAAGCATCGTTATTTGTGTTAGGGCTGCGTACAGTTGAACTAGAGAAAAATTGGACGAATCTACTTGGTCGACAAAACGCAAGGCCTCATATAATGGTGGGCTCCATTCTGAAGGAGATGGGTTGGATCGTACTAGTAGCCGATGTTTGGCAAATTTGGATTCAATAACTTTTGATGGATCATTGGCTAATTGAAAGAGGGAATCAGCCATTTGTAACGCCACGTTTGCTTGATCGAACGATTTAGATTTGGTAAACGTTATTCCTTCTTTTAAATGCGCATCTGCTTTCTTCCAGAGCGAATCATTGCTCTTTTGAGAATTCACACCAAAAGAAATGCATAAAAACACAACAAGTAAACTTGTTTGGATAGCATTCATTCTAAAATAGAACTGATTTGTTTTCAATGGATTTCTAATCTATCGGAAAGATAAGAAAGCATTTCTATAATTAACAATTCTAAAAAGAATAGAACTAAATAGTAAAACCCGCCATGTGGCTTACTAAATCTCTGCCATTAACCATATTGGGGAAAGCGACAAAAGAAATCACGACGGGTATTCCTGTTTTTCTTCAATTATTCCCAGAAGGTATCACCAACATCTGTAGCATCTCCGGTAAACGAGAAGCTTGTCGTTGCAGGCACAAAGGCATTCGCATTGTTCCAACGACCTGCCGTAACAGCTTGCCCTACGCGAGCTTGATTTCCTTCTCCCCACTGTACGTAATCTAATAGAATTTCTGGATCAGATGAACCGAATGTATTAGTAGAAAAGAGTGAAAATCCATCAACAGTCTCAGATACATCATAAGATAACGTTATTGAGGCATCTGGTGCCAAAGACGTACTTCCTGTGGCAATGTTTCCCACATTCGCATAGGTTCCAGGTCCTAAACATAAAAAGAAGCCACCTACTTCGGCAGTTTCGTTCCCGAAATTTGTTAGAACGATAGTATCCTCGGCAGCATTTACTTGCGCAATTCGAATGATACTTTCTGCAGTTTGGTTTTCTTCTTGTTCTTCTTGCACTTCGATATCTGAATTTGAATCATCATCAGAACTACAACTATACATGGCTAAAATAGCCAACGCACTTACTAAAATCTTTTTCATGGTATTTTTTTAAAATTATTATACCGCAAATATGAAATAGAAGATAACCATCAACAATTAAAAGAAGTTCAAACGGAAAAAAGGGGGTTAAAAATGAAAGATTAGAACAGTTGGAAGTTCCTAGGTTCCACAATTGATCAAAAATACCCAGTAAGGGGTATGTAAAATTAATTGTAAGAAACTATTTTAGAGGAATTAAGATAATTCAACTAAGCGATCCATATGAACGAACACACGTATTTCGGGTTATTTATTGGAGTAGGCGACGATCTCCCTATTACTGTAAAAGATGCCAAAGACCTTGCTCAACTATTTACAGATCCCAGCATAGCAGCATTCCCTGAGGAGAATGTAACGGTTCTCACCGAAAACCAAGCGAACAAACAAAATGTGATAAAAGCACTGGAAGACCTTCGTCTAAAAACTCAGGATCAGGACAATGCTACGGTAATCATCTATTATTCTGGTCATGGAGGCCAGTTTAAAAATCCAGAAAAGGAAGAGGAAGATTACTATTTAATTACACACGGTTTAGATTTTAGCCGTATAGAAGAAACCATATTAAATGGAAAAATCTTTTCTAATCTAGTAAATAGTATTAGTGCTTCTAAGCTTTTAGTTGTTTTGGATTGTTGTCATGCAGCAGGAATGATTAGTGATGGAACCATTACAAAAGCCACTGGTCCACTGCCTAATTTCAAAACCTCCAATATACAACTTATCGATGCTCTCACATCTGGAGAAGGTCGAGTCTTTCTTTCGTCTTGTGATGATTATGAGCAATCGGTTGTGTTACCAAATTCGAAGAACAGCTTATTCACTGAAGTTATGTTAGAAGCACTACAGGGCGCTGCCAGACCCCAAGTTACTAACGTTAGTTTAAGTGATGTTATGGGATATGTGCTTTATGAAGTCCCCGAACGGCTCGATGCCTACAACAAAACTCAAAATCCAGTCGCTAGTCACAAACAACGACCCATGGTGAGTAGTGCGTATCGATTGTCTTCAGATTTTTATATTTCTAGATCTAAACACTCCGCTCAAACGAATCCAGGAAGATCTATTTCGGATAGCGATGTAACACAACTTATAAAAACCCATGATATAAGTAATAGTTACCAACCCGTCCCTATTCAAGGTAATGCAGATAATTTAGACATGCTAGATGAGCTTAAATCAACCATCGAATTAGCACGAAAACAAATAATTAACGGGCAAACGAATAAGGCAATTAAAACATTTTTGGCAATTACCGAAACCTTTGACACCGATTACAGAGATGCTAGCATTTTACTTGCTAACCAATACAACACAGCCTTAGACGAAAAAATGAAGGCGTTAATTACTGATGCTAATTACCAAACTAGACAAAACCAATTAAATCAATCTATTAATTATTTCCTAGGTAAAATGTTATAACTATTTAAAAATCAGAAATCATGAGTCTATTTACTGCAGCACTAATCGCCCTAATTGTTTGGATTCTAATTAAATACCTAATTATACCTTATACTAGAAAGTCGACGTTTCGTAAAAGCGCTTTTTCTCAGTTGGCAAAAATTAGTTGGCTGGTAATTCTAAACTATCTTCAAAAAATTGCATTTTTTGCAGCATTTTGTTACGGATTAATCGGGCTATTATTTGTAATTAACTCATGGATCTATAAATCCAATCCATCCGAAAGTTTTCTGAATCCGATGTTTGAAAAGTTGATCGCTTTAAATTCATTTCTTACCAATTTCAATACCCTTATTTTCTTGGTTGCCTTTGCTATACTTGCCATTATTTTTATTTTCATTTTAAACAAAAATGCAAAACGCTATGTTTATAATATCTACAATGATGTCTATGAAAAATACGAGCAAAATGAAATAACAGCAGAACCTTCAACCGAACGAATGCGACAATTGGAAGAAGAGATTGTTCAGTCAAACCGTAAATTAGAGTCACTACGCGCCCTAAATCCAAATACACTAAATACAAGTGAAAAGAAAAGGCGCGAAAAAATTATTGAAGAATTACAAAATTATATTTACGAACTACAATTTGTCTTAAAGGAAGAAGATGTAAAACGCTACGTTATACCTGAGATTGAAAACAAAACGCCCACCAAATCAAAAAAATCATGGTGGTCATGGTTGTTGGTTTTCTTTACCAGTCAAGGGATGGTTCGCACAGTTTACAGTGGTAGTAAATGGATTGGGAATACGGGACTCGTTCTAATACTGGCTTCCTTTTTAATTGCCAGTGCTCCCGTGATTCAAGGAGAAACTGAATCAAGCATTGCTGAAGTTGGAGCACTCCAGTTATCAGTGAAACAGCGCAAAGCAGATGAGGAGTGGCTTGCATTATTACAACAAGCACGAGAATCTAATGATTCGAACGCAGCAGATTCTGGTTGGACCAAAGAAGACGAGGAAATGGTGAATACCATAGCTCGAGAATACGAATTGGAAATGGCAGAATTTTTAACCAGCGAACTAGATTCCATTCCTAAAGAACTGTCTTTCGAGATTCGTTCAAATGCTGTGCGCGAAAATATACTTCGCTCCTATTCAACGGCTCCAGATGGTAGTTCTCGTCCGTTCAAAACTGCCACTGAGGATTTAAACAGTCTTACCTCTTCTGATACTAAAAAATATCGTAAAGCCTTTTCTGACAACGTAGATAATGCAAGGCCTGTTTCAGATTTTGGAGATGATCTAAAAAAAGATCTTACCGAAAAAGTAAAGAAGAATCCATCCCTTAAGAAAACACTAAAAACTAAATATGCCAGCTATGCACGGAGTTGGAGAACGACCGCAACCGCAAAGGAAACATTATCATTAATGGGAAAGCTCAGTATCAATGAATTGAGCGACGAATTATTCAAACGAATAGATGCCTCTGGCCCTATAGAAAGTATGGTGAAAAATATGGGTGCCGGTCAGACTAAGGCCCTCTTCAATTTAAAAATGAGTGAGTTTAGCAACGATTTATTATCGGCGGACAAGCCTATGCAAGAAGCTTTTAGTAATGTTTCAGAAATAAAAGGAAAGACAGACGCACAATGGGCGTACAAAGCAAAAGATTTTAACGTTAATAGTCAATTGAGCGATTTAAAGATTCATATTGACGATGTCCCACCTTCGTTAGAGCATTCTCCTATGTCACAACAAAAAACGTTAAAAGCGCAAAAAGGGATACGCGGATTAAGTACTTCAAATCCAACCAGAGCCTATGGCGCGGTTGAATCGTTGGCCGATTTTAAATATTATTTTCCTGGTCAAACTGGTGCCGAACAACGTTCTATAGCTTCCAAGCTCTCTTCAGAAATTGCTGAAAACTCAGTGGATTTGGCCTCCAATATTCCAAGAAACACTACGAAAGCAGCATCGAGGGCCAGAAGTTTTAAGGCGTTGCGAGGCTTTAGACGCATAGGCGGTGTACTTATTGGTAGAGAAGCATCGAATGCAGGACACACCCAAGTAAAATTTACAGATATATTATGGGAAGAAACTGCTAGCGGTAAACTTCATATTCAGTTTGAACGCCAGAATGGGTCTCTCATATCGGCAGGTACTTATGGCAAAGAAATTGTTCATCAAGCCTTGTCTTATGCCGCCGATGGTCGACCTATTGCAGTAACCATGGTTAATGCCGAACCATTCCCATTTCTAAAAATATTACTTCATCCTGCTTTAATTGATACAGAAGTAGGATGCAAGGCCATAACGATAGACCGACTTGTTGATACCTATGCCTCGTCTTCTGACAGCAAAAACATTAAAGAAGCTCTTGAACGAATACAATTTGAACAAATTTTGTACAGATATGCCTGCATGAAAGTTCTTTCGCAAGACAGCTTTAATTTCGAGCTTATGCAATATACTAGAGGAATTGAACAGGAATTAAGAAATCAATGGTCAACCATCAATCGGTTATTTTCTGGGAACAATTTAATGTTCAAAAATCCTGAAGTGTCTGCAATCGCATATCGAAAAAATTATTTTAATAATAGCATATTGTATGGCGTTCAAAAGGCTTTTGAAGAGTCCAATGGACGCTCATCAGAGTTCTTTGAAAAAATAGCTAACATAAGTAGTGAGGGTACAATTGAGGATTTTTTCAAGGTAACTACCGAACAATGGTCCGGTGTGCGAGAGCTCCCCTATTCTATTGACGAACAACTATCTTTTTTAAAGACCCCTGTCGATCAAATCGAAAGTTTGTATCCGCTTACTTTTATGCGTCAAATTGTTTATGCTTCTAACGTTGAAGAAGAAGATACAGAAATAGATAGCGATAATCCGTGGGAGTTTCCATCGCTTAAGAAATCTAATATTATTAACGAACGAGTAGCCAAAGGGATTCGAGGCAATAACAAAGACAAACGAGCTGTAAGAGATATGCGAGACTTCACGAATTTGCAGCGTGTTTTTCGTGCTGCATTACAAGCCGATTTTGGATATCAATTTCCAGTAGAAAAACTGCATTCGCTTGTTCAACTCTCGAAACCAAGTGTGAGTAATAACCCAACACCCACATGGAACTCTAGTGGCACCAACTGGAATCAATTAAAAACTTTTTACCAATCTAAAGGACATAGCTCAGAGGAGATCAACAATATCAAGCTTCTATGGGAAGCGGAAGGAATTAACGATTACAAAAATAGAGTACCTTGCAATTAACGGCAAAATAGATTCATTTCATTAGAAAATGTAAAATTTGAAACATCTGGTCTAAATCAAAAAACTTCATCTGAATGCTGCAAAAAATAGAAAGCCTTCGAACCCTTATCCTTGAAGGGAAACACCCACAAGCATTTAAAGAAGCGGTGAGTCTCGAGGTTCCGAATTATTCGGAAGCCCTTTCCACTATTTGGAATTCCTATAGCGAATGGATAGAAAAGAAACATTTGGGTTTGGAGGCCTTAGAGGCAAAGAAAAACAGTTTGGTGTATCAATTCTTATATGTGCTTTCTCAAATAGAATTTGATCAACTAGAGGGCAATGCTACTAAAAAGCTGGGGCAAAGAAGTAAGGCAGAGGAAAAGTTGACCAAAGGCTACTCCTTACTTTTCGAATTACAAGATCAAGGAGCCATCGACATGCTTTTTGTATGGATGCGCGATCGTTATCCAGAAAAGTTTGCACTTTTATTGGAGGAAGAAGCTGAATTTGGTAGTGCCCCTAGCCTTCAACGCATTTTGGGAGAAGTAGCGTTGATAGATTTTATACGTACCTGCCCTTTTGAAACAACACCCGAACAGATTACTCAATTCGTAATTCAAAACGCACAAAATCAAACAAGATTTATTTCAGGTTGGGTTGCCTATTCGAATTATAGAGAACGTAATGCGAATGCTCTAAATCCAATTTTAGAGCGTTCTGAAGTTCAATACCGAAAACTTATTACAGCAGGAATTATTGGAGGAATCATTAGTTTGGTAGCTTTTAACCTCCTTGAGGCAGCTATGAAAGCTATTGAAAATCAACAAGAAATAGATGATGTTTTAGACGATGATCTTTCGGGCATCATAGATATTGATGGCGACGATTTTGACTAGGAAAAACTTAATCTGAAACACTTTAATTAAAAACCTAATTGCTCACGAAACTTAATAGACTGTCGTCTTGATATCTCTACCTCAGCATCATTTTGAAGTGTGACTTTTAGTTTTCCATTAAACCAAGGAACCACATTTTGAATGTGCTCTAAATTGATAATTTGTTGTCTATTGGCACGGAAAAAGGTACCTACAACAAGCTTTTCTTCAATTTGATTCAATGATTTGTATATCATTGGATGTTCTTTATCAAAGAAAACTTTAGTATAATTGCCTACGACCTCAAACATGGAGATATCTTTTAACTTAACCATCCAGCAACGCTCTCCATCCTTGATAAATATTTGACTGTCTAAAGTGACATCTCGTTTAGCGTCTGAAGCTGAAGTAACCGCCTCAATCACCTTATTGACAGTTTTAGCAAAACGCTCTGGATTCATTGGTTTTAATAAATAATCGAACGCATTGTACTCAAAAGACTTAATGGCATACTCATCATACGCCGTAGTAAAAATGGTGATAGGAATATGATCCAACATTTCAAGTAACTCAAACCCATCTTTCTCGGGCATATTAATATCTAAAAACAAAATTTGAGGCATGTTCTGCGAAATGATATTATAGGCATCATCCACATTTTCGGCCTCGCCTATCACTTCAATTTCTGGATGTACTTTTATGAGCTCTTTTAATTCGTTTCGAGCTAATCTAGAATCTTCAACAATAAGTGCTGTAATCTTATTCATTGATCGGCAGTTTTACAGTGGCTACGACAGTTTTGTTATCCTGTTCTAAATTAAAACGAGCCTTAGTACCATATAGCAACTTCAATCGTTTTTCAATGTTCTTAATTCCAAGTTGAGTGGTATCAGAACTAGGTTGTAGTACGCCCGTATTACTCACTTTTAGAAGCATCATTTTTTCACTTATCTCAGATTTAACTTGTACCACACCTCCTTCTTTCAAATTAGAAATACCATGTTTGATGGCATTTTCAACTAAAAGTTGCAATAACATAGGTGGAACGGGTGCTTCAAGACTTTTAGCATCAATTTCTGAAAAATACTGCAATCGATCTTCTAATTGAATTTTAGACAAGGCCACATAATTATTGACTACCTCCAATTCTTCAGCAAGTGGAATAGTATGTGCATCTTGCTTTGTTAAAGAGAACCTCAACATTTCTGAAAGTTGGGTGAGCATGTCTCGCGCCTTATCCACATCCTCTAGCATCAAACCACGAATATTGTTAAGGCTATTAAACATAAAATGTGGATTAATTTGTCCTTTAAGTGTATTTAATTGTGCTTCTTTGGCTGCGGCCACAAGATGCGCTCTATCTAGCTGATCGTCTTGGTATTTAAAATACGCCTTGATCGAATAATACAGTACGGTCCAAAAAAACAAGAATAAGGCCATATTAACAAACGAAGAGAAAAGATTATCTAGAGTTCGACTCATCGATTTATCTAAAATTTGATGATAGGCAAAACGCGCTCCATACTCCAGAAAGATTCCTATTAAAAAGGCACTTATAACGTACGCGATAAATCCAATTAGTATGGCTTTTGCGTCGACCGCTCCTAAAACAACATGCCGTTTGATAATATAGCGATAACATGTTGAGATCAAGATCCCAAACACAATCATTAATGCGGCCTCAACAATGATATAGGAAGTATTTAAGTCCTTGACCAAGAGAAGTTTTCCTACCATATTTAATAGAGCAGGAATACCCCAACCTATAAATTGTAGGGACCAAAAAAGTAAGGTTCTTGATTTTTTTGTTGCCATAAAAGAAACATAAAGACTCCGCTCCCATGCATGAGAACGGAGCTAAAATACCATTAATTTATACGATTATTGGAACCTTTTATGAATCCATTGTGTCATAGTATCCAACACTTGAGGCGCAATGGTCTCTTCGATCATACCATATTCGGCTCCACTACCCGAATTGGCTGTTTGAAACAAGTGATTTAAACCATCGAACTCTTTTATGGTTACATCTTTATTTTTGGCTTTTTTCAATCCAGCCGAGATTCCCTCAAGGTTATCTCCTGCCGGCACTTGATAGTCCAAGCCTCCATTCAAGGCTAACACAGGACATTTTACCTGTTCCCAATTAGGTTGCGGGTCTGTGGTAAACAAATAGACCATCCAAGGTGAGCTAAATTGACTTGCGATAGACTCAATCGTTTGATCTGTATATTTACTTAATAATGCAGCCGGCATATTTTCTTTCATTGTATTTATGATATTTTTCATATCATTTGAAAGTTCCTCCTGTGTTCCCGGTTGTGTGGCGCGATCGATTATTTGTCCCATCAAATTCATTTCATAGTCGATAAGGTCATTATCTGCTCCTGTGAGTTCGGCTCCCAATCGCATTTGTTTCTTCAAGAGCTTATCTCCTTGCACACCCGTACCCGCAAGTGAAATGATAAAAGCCACATCATTCTTTTTATCCTTGGCGACCATAGGGGCAATAAATCCTCCTTCACTATGACCTATTAACCCGATTTGTTTCGTGTTAATATCGCTTCTAGTTTTTAAGTAACTAATGGCCGCTTCCACATCGGTGGCGAAATCGGCGCTAGTGGCGCTAGAGAATTCACCTTTCGAGCTTGCGGTACCTCTGTCATCATAACGAAGCACAGCAATTCCATTACGCGCGAAATGATCGGCGATGACCCAAAAAGGCTTATGCCCAAAAATTTCTTCATTTCTATCTTGTGGTCCTGAACCTGAAATCATTATTGCTACTGGAGGATTCTTCACGTCTTTAGGCTTCGTAAAAGTACCCGCTAACGCTATACCACCGGCTTTAGCATTCGAGTATACCACATCTTCTACATGATACGTAAAAGGACCTTTAGGTTCTTGTGGTCGGTTGGCTGGTTTCTCTTCATAGGCCTTTTTTTCCAATACAAGCGGCAGAGACATAGGTCCTTGTTGAAAGGTTCCCTCTATTTTCTCACCAGACAGGGTTCCCTTATAGGTAAGCTGTAAAGAGCTTATAGAAAACTCTAGCTGATTGCCAGAAATCTTTGTCTCTTCAACATTCATCGCTTGATTTCCTTGCTTCGGACTTGTTAGCTTGCTTTCATAACCGTCCTCAGATTGAGTTATATCTAAAATTAGTGGCAGTTCTGTTCCCTGAATATCTAACGCACCGGTCCATTGTCCTGCAAATTCTTGCCCCAATGAAAGTTGCGTAAGTAGAACTAAAATTAAAGTTGTAATAAATTGCGTTACAGTAGTCATTGAATTCCTATTTTTTAGATTACATCATAAAAGTAAGAAGATGTTTCTCTTTAAAAGTAAAAATTAGGACGAACGGTTCTGGGAATATGGCGAACGGTTTTTGATTAAAATTCCTTACTTTATTTCATCATAATTAATATTCTAAATAAAATGTATTTTTAACAAAACAATCATTTATGAAAATATTCACTGTTTTAGGAAGTCTGTTTTTTTTGTCCCATTTGACTCAAGCACAAATTATAACTATTCCTGACGCCAATTTTAAAGATACGCTTGTAAACATGAATTGTGTGGACACTAACGGAGATGGTACTTTCGATTCGGATGCCGATAGTAATAATGACGGGGAAATAGATCAAAACGAAGCTTTGGCGGTAACGGCATTAGACATTAACAAATTAAATTTGTCTGAAGTCTTAAAAATTGAATCTATTGAAGGTTTAGAATTTTTTTCAAACTTGACCTATCTCAATGCGAGAGCGAACAAAATTAGCCAATATAATTTTGCAAATAATCCCTTGCTTAAAACCCTGACTTTAATACAAAACGAATTTTCATCCATTGATGTCTCTGTTCTTCCGTCATTGGAAAATTTTCGTATTAGTTCCAATTTTTTAACAGAAATAGACGTTACATCAAATGTATTTCTTGAAACTCTAGATGTAGGAGATAACAATCTTTCAGAAATTGATACTAGAAGCAATCCCGAATTAATTGTACTATTTATTGGAGGGAACTCGAATATTCTAGACATCGATATTAGTCAGAATCTAAAACTAGTTGCGTTCTTGGCAAGCGGTTCGTCTTTAACAACAGTAGATTTAAGTATGCACCCTTCCTTACAGTTTTTTGGCATGAGTGATAGCTTATTAGAAACTATAGATTTATCTAACAATCCAGAATTAGATGATATTCTTATTTTTAACAATCCCAATTTAACCGAGGTTAATATTCAAAACGGGCAGAATTTTTTTATAAAGGCAATGTTCACTTTTAATTGTCCCAAACTTTTCTGCATACAAGTGGATGATCCTGTTTTTTCAAACAACGAAAGTTGCGGACTTCCCGTAGCACCTATAGGTTGGTGTAAAGATGATCAAACCGATTATAGTAAAAACTGTAATCTATCGACTACTCTTGAAACGAATGATAATTCAACAATCATACATCCAATACCGTTTACCAATGAGATTTTTATAGAGAGTACTGAAACAATTTCTGAAGTGAGAATATATGACACAGCCGGGAAGCTGCATTTAGTGACTAAAAATGTATCTAATATTTCTCTAGAGCATCTCCTTTCAGGAGTATACTTTGTGGCTACTCTCTTCGACAAAAAAACTACCTACACCAGAGTAATAAAAGATTAAACAGCACTTAAAACGAATACCTATATTTTAAGGCGGCTGCAACTACAGAATTCGTGTCTGAGACATCGGCACCACCTATAAACGTAAATATTCCATATACTTGCGTAGGATAGTTTAACTCCACATAGTTATGCCAAGTACTTATAGCTGGCTCTATGCGATCTTGAAAGGTTCCAAATTGCTGCGCATAGGTGCTTTTAAGCTTCCACTCTAATTCTCGTATGGCTCCACTTACTCCCAAATGAATGGCCGAAACGCGACTGCTTAATATTACAGAACTAACAGGACTCACACTCTCTTGCGCATTAGCAAGTATAAACGGCAAACCAATAATGTTCCCCTCATAAGTCCAACCGCTTCTGTAAACGGTGTTGTTAAAATAATTGTCCGAATCTCTACCCGTATCTGCTCCACTCTGATCTTTGGTAGTAACATACTCCAGTAATATCGACTTTACAAAACGCGAGTTCTCTGGATTAAATAACACACCCCAAACACCATCTGGTATGTTTTTAAAAGCTGTTCCTGAGCCATCTTCAAAAGGATGTTCATGATAAACCGCAAAATCACCCACGGCAGCATCAAATTCGTATTGCAAGAAATAACTTCCTAAATGGTTTCCTACTGCATTCGTTACCTCTCCTTCTTGAAATGTCTCCTCACCCTTTTGTGCAAGAAAAACTTTTCCAAAAGCCTTAAAATCATTCGGTAATTCACCAAAATCTGGTGATGTTCCCGCCCATTGCGCAAAGTGTTGAATTCGCGCTGTTAGTTTGCTTTTACCTGAAAAAGAAAATA
>Ga0316209_1001569_pt1 | contig 22748 bp, 20 predicted proteins | sample 6monopyrite_MG_FD_204945 | JGI IMG/M metagenome (GOLD analysis project Ga0316209, IMG submission 204945) | Microbial mat bacterial communities from mineral coupon in-situ incubated in ocean water Damariscotta River, Maine, United States -... | ecosystem: Environmental > Aquatic > Marine >...
CAGGAGACACTCTAACATAGCCTTGCATTTCTTGGTGCAATGCCGAACAGAAATCTGTACAATAGAAAGGCCATACACCAACTTGTTTAGGTTCCCAAACAAAAGTTTCTGTTTGTCCTGGCATGATCAATAATTCAGAGGTGTTTGCTCCAATCATACTAATACCATGAGGCACATCGTAATCTTGCTCTAAATTGGTTACATGGAAATACACTTTATCTCCAACTCTAATGCCTTCAATATTATCTGGTGCAAAGTGACTTCGGATTGTGGTCATATAAACATGAACCGTTTTTCCATCACGAACAACTTTTGTGTCCGCTTCAGTTTTAGCAGCGTAAGGATGATTGTTATCTTCTAAATTAAATATTTTTTTAGAGTTAGGCTTAATCAAGTCGGCAGGAATTCCAGCTGCATAATGTGGTTCCCCAACGGTTGGGAAATCTAACAACAACTGCATTTTATCGCCAGTAATATCATATAGTTGAGCCGATTGAGTGACCTCTGGACCTGTTGGTAAGTAACGGTCTTTGGTAATTTTATTCATACCAAGAACATATTTACCAAATGGTTTTTGTGAGTTTCCACCAGGAATCATTAAGTGGCCAATGGAGTAAAAACTTGGTTGTCTATCCAATACTTCCCATGTTCCTAGTTTCCATTTTACAATTTCAGATGAAATAAAGAAAGATGTATAAGCGTTACCTTCGCCATCAAATTCAGTATGTAAAGGGCCTAATCCAGGTTGTTCAACAGCGCCAGCTAAAACGTCTTCAAAGTTTAAGATTGGAATACCATAAGCTTCGCCCGCAAATTTTTCGTTTTCAATAGCATCAAGCATTTTTGTAAATGAGTGTACTGTTACATTGGCAGATAATTTACCACTTCCAACAATATACTCTCCAGTTGGATCTACATCACAACCATGAGGTGATTTTGGTGTTGGTAAAAAATAAACTGCTCCAGGAACCTCTAATGGATCTACCATTAACACTTCTTTCTTCATAGTAGATGTCGCACTATGTGTTTGATCGTCATATACATTATGTGCATAATTAGTAGGCATCATTTTACCGCCACCATTATTTACATATTCTTCAATTTTTCTCCAGTTAATTGCTGCAATAAAATCTTTGTCATTTTGAGAGGCATTTACCTCCAAAAGTGTGCTGGCCTCTTCTGTATTATAAGTGGTAAAGAAAAACCATCCATCAGACTTACCTCTTCCTGGATGTGCCTTGTCGTAATCAAAACCAGGCATTAACAATTGGAATTTAATGTCCATTCCACCATCGTCTGGATCAACTTTAATAAATGATAAAGTTCCTTTAAATTTACCTTTATACTCCTTAATTGCAATATCTTGCTGTGGTACTGGAACTGCAAATCTTGTTCCTGCTACTACATACTCTGTATTGTCGGTTACATAGGACGAGCTATGGTTACCTGCTGAGTTTGGAATTTCTATAATTTCAGTAGTTTCAAAAGTGGTTAAGTCAACCTTAGCTATACGAGGTGTGTTATTACCGTTTATAAATACCCAACGACCGTCCAAAACGCCATTGGTTTGCGAAATATCTGGGTGATGTGCATCATCCCAAGGAATAAAACCGTAAGATGTATTTAATAATGGTTTTGTTTCTTCGTTATAGCCATAAGCTTTCTCTGCATCTTGTGAGAATACAGGAATTACTTTAAACAAACGTCCAGATGGTAAACCGTAAACAGCTAACTGCCCACTAAATCCACCTGAGATAAATGCGTAAAACTCGTCGTGCTCTCCAGGAGCTACATATACTTTTTCGGCAACATTATTTGCAAGAGCACCAGAACTTTTGTCTGATTTTGCTCCATTATTACAACTTGTAAATGCTATTGACACACTTACTATTGCTACAATTGATTTTAATATATTCTTCATTGTTAAATAAATTTTGATTAGTGTTTTTTATTTTTCAGTTGGTGGTAACAATACCTTATCGATAACATGTACAATACCATTACCAGCAGGAATACTTGCTAAAATTTTAGCACCTCCAATAATTGGTTCACCATCTACTACTTCGACTTGAACATAACCATTGTTAGCCTGCCCCAGTTTTTTAAATTTCTTTAAAAAATCTTTGGAATAGTTTCCAGGCGTAACATGGTACTTTAAAATATTTGCTAAAGCATTCTTGTTTTCGGGCTTTAGTAAATTTTCAACAGTTCCTTCAGGTAAAGCAGCAAAGGCTTCATTAGTAGGAGCAAATACCATTAATGGACCTGCATTTACCAAAGCATTTTCCAGCTCAGCTGCTTGAACAGCTGCAACCAATGTGGTATGGTCTGGTGATCCAATTGCTATATGCAATACAGTAGGTCGGCTTTCATCATCTGTTATAAAAGCTTGACCAGATCGCTCGGTTTTATTTGTATCTGCTTGGTTTGCAGTAGAGTTCGTTGAGGCTTCTTTGTTTTCGTTTTTACATGAGTACACTAATGCTACTAAAGCAAAAGCATAAAATAGATGTTTCATTAGTTTCATATTTGTTTATTTTAATGTTCTAAAATATTCTAGTATAGCTCTAGCTTCATCTTCTGTTAAATTCTGATTGGCCATTGGCGAGCCATTAAACTCCATTAATAGTGCTTTAGCTAAAGGGTCTTTTTGAACCATTTCATCAGGGTTTAAAATCATATTCATTACCCATTCTGGTGTACGTTTTTCGAAAAGCCCATTTGGAGGTGGTCCAATAAATTTTTTCCCTAATCTGTGACACGCAGTACACATTTTATCGAAAATATCTTTCCCTTTTGCAACCATGGTTTGGTCTATTTCAGCAGGAAGTGTAAGCGATGTTATTGGCCCAACACCTTTACTGGTTAAATCAATTGTTTCCGAAGCCTTTGTATTGGTTGAGGTTGACTCGACTTTTTTGGTAGTTGTTTGTTTTTTAAGTTGAACTTTTGTCTTTTCTTCTTTTTTTTCTTCACCTCCTCCGCAGCTTAAAGCTAATAACGTAATCACTAGTGTTAAAATTTTTAGTGTTTGTTTCATGATAATTTAGTTTTGCCTGATTTTTAAAGATTTTTATTTATTAAAGTGTCATAATAATTTTATGGAACAAAAATATAATCTATAAGAGCTTTAAAATATGATAAAAATCATATTTAGGATGAAAACATCTTTTTTATATTTGCTTTGTATTTAATATACTTGTATAATGTTTTCAAACTCATCAAAATATGCCATAAAAGCAGTTTTATTTTTAGCTGTTAATTCTAGTGAAGACCATAGAATTATGGTCAAGGATATGGCTGAACCTATAAATGTGCCACAAGCTTATTTAGCTAAACTATTACAGGAATTATCTAAAAAGGGGATAATATCTTCAAAGAAAGGACCTAAAGGAGGGTTTTTTTTAAGCAAAGAAAACAGCCAACATACTCTTATGGATGTAGTTAATGTAATTGAAGCCGACGATAAGTTTAACGCTTGTTTGTTGAGCCTAGAAAAATGTAATGCAGATAAGCCGTGTCCATTGCATGATTTGGCAATCCCTAGTAGATCAAAATTCATTCACAGTCTCAATCAAAATTCCATTAAGGACTTTTCTATGCAAATAGAACAAGGCAAGGTTTTCTTACCGCTTTAAAAGATGTGTTTTTAATATAAAAAAAGACATCACATTTTACTAAAAGTTGTATTTTTGAAAAAATTTTCTTGACGTAAGAACGTCTCAAAAAAAATAATGGATAAATATTCCTTTTTAAACGCAGCGCACACAGCATACTTTGCTGATTTATACGAACAATATTTAGAAAATCCTGATTCTATCGAACCAAGCTGGAAGGCTTTTTTTCAAGGTTATGATTTTGGTAGTGAAAACTATGGTTTAAATGGCGAAATAGCCGAAGGTATTTCAACTCAAATTCCTGAACACGTTCAAAAAGAATTTCAAGTTATAAAACTTATTGATAGTTATAGAAATAGAGGTCATTTATTTACAAAAACAAACCCTGTTCGAGCCAGACGTCAATACGCACCTACATTGGAAATCGAGAATTTTGGTCTTTCACAAAGTGATTTAGATACTGTTTTTAATGCTGGAGACATTTTAGGAATTGGAGCGCAAACACTTCGTGAAATAAGGAATCATCTTGAAGCCATTTATTGTGACTCAATTGGAGTTGAGTATATGTATATTAGAAAGCCAGACGAAATACAATGGATTCAAGATAAGCTTAACAGTAATGACAATCACACTAAATTTTCAGTTGAACAAAAGAAGCATATTCTTACAAAATTAAACGAAGCGGTTTCTTTTGAAAATTTCTTGCACACAAAATACGTTGGTCAAAAACGTTTTTCACTTGAAGGAGGCGAATCTTTAATACCAGCACTTGACGCTGTTATTGAAAAAGCTGCCTCTTATGGAGTTAAAGAGTTTGTCATGGGAATGGCACATAGAGGTCGTTTAAGTACTTTGACTAATATTTTTGGAAAATCTGCTAAAGACATATTTAGTGAATTTGATGGAAAAGATTATGAAGAAAAAGTATTTGATGGAGATGTAAAATACCATTTGGGCTGGACAAGCAATCGCACGACAGATAATGGCAATAGAATTAATTTAAGTATAGCTCCTAACCCATCACACTTAGAAACGGTTGGAGCAGTAGTTGAAGGAATCACAAGAGCAAAGCAAGACAAATATTATCCAGAAGATTTTAGCAAAGTATTACCAATTGTAGTCCATGGAGATGCAGCAATTGCAGGTCAAGGTCTTGTTTATGAGGTGGTGCAAATGGCACAATTAGATGGCTATAAAACAAATGGAACCATTCATATTGTTGTAAACAACCAAATAGGTTTTACAACAAACTATTTAGATGCTCGCTCAAGCACTTATTGTACAGATGTTGGTAAAGTGACATTGTCACCTGTGCTTCACGTAAACGCTGATGATGCTGAGGCAGTTGTTCATTCAGTACTGTTTGCACTAGATTTTAGAATGAAGTTTAAACGTGATGTGTTTATAGATTTACTAGGGTACAGAAAATATGGCCATAACGAAGGTGATGAACCTCGTTTTACCCAACCAAAATTATATAAAGCAATTTCGAAACATAAAAATGTTAGGGAAATTTATGCCGAAAAATTAATTGCTCAAGGTATTGTCAATCTAGATTATGTTAAACAATTAGAAATTGATTATAAAGCATCACTAGAAACAGAATTGGAAGATTCCCGTAAGCAAGATAAAACAGTTATCACACCCTTTATGCATGAAGAATGGAAAGAATTTCAAAGAGCCAATATCTCAGAAATCATGAAGCCAATTGATACTAGATACCCTATCGATAAATTAGAAAAAATAGCAAATGTAATTTCCACCCTTCCAAAAGATAAAAAGTTTATTCGTAAAATAGAACGCTTAATACAATCTAGAAAAACAATGTTCAATCAAGATAAGTTGGATTGGGCAATGGGTGAGCATTTGGCATATGGAACATTATTGGATGAAGGCTTTGACGTTCGTATTTCAGGACAAGATGTAGAGCGTGGCACATTCTCTCATCGTCATGCAGTAGTAAAGGTAGAAGACAGCGAAGAAGAAATCATTTTACATAACAACATAAGCGATAATCAAGGTAAATTTCAAATTTATAATTCCTTATTATCAGAATATGGTGTAGTAGGTTTTGATTATGGTTATGCCATGGCAAGTCCAAAGACTTTAACCATTTGGGAAGCACAATTTGGAGATTTCAGCAATGGTGCCCAAATAATGCTAGACCAATACATTTCGGCAGCTGAAGACAAATGGAAACTTCAAAACGGATTGGTAATGTTACTGCCACATGGCTACGAAGGTCAAGGAGCAGAGCATTCTTCCGCTAGAATGGAACGCTATTTACAATTATGCTCTAAAGACAATATGTTTGTTGCAGATTGCACAACGCCAGCAAACCTGTATCATTTGTTAAGACGACAAATGAAAGCCAATTACAGGAAACCACTTGTGGTATTTACACCAAAAAGTTTATTACGTCACCCTAGCGTAGTTTCAACAGTTGATGAATTCTCTAATGGTAGTTTCCAAATGCTAATTGATGATAAAGAAGCTAATGTCGAACAAGTTAAATCATTGGTATTTGTTACAGGAAAATTCTATTATGATTTATTAGAAGAAAAAGAAAAACTTAATAGAACAGATGTTGCTTTAGTTAGAGTTGAACAGTTGTTTCCACTTCCTGAAGAAGATATACGAGCAATATTATTAAAATATAAAAATGCACTTGATGTGGTTTGGGCTCAAGAAGAACCAAGAAACATGGGAGCATACAGCCACATGATGATGCATATAGATGCATCTAAAACATGGAGAGCAGCTACAAGAAGACCTTATAGTGCACCAGCTGCAGGAAGTTCAACAAGGTCAAAAAGGCGACATCAAGAAGTTATAGATTTCGTTTTTGATAAAACAAAAGATAATCAGCGCAGATAATAAAATTTAAAAACTAAAATAGTCATATAATGATTTTAGAAATGAAAGTTCCATCACCTGGAGAGTCAATTACAGAAGTTGAAATTGCTGAATGGCTGGTAGAAGATGGCGATTATGTAGAAAAAGACCAAGCCATTGCCGAAGTAGATAGCGATAAAGCAACGTTGGAACTACCTGCTGAAGCGAGCGGAACAATTACGTTAAAAGCAGAAGAAGGAGATGCAGTAGCTGTTGGACAAGTGGTTTGCTTGATTGATACAAGTGCCAAAAAACCAGAAGGGATAGAACCCACAAAAAAAGTTGTAAAAACCGAAACAGCGAAACAAGAACCTCAGCCTTTGGCATCTTCAAACGAGACTTACGCTACAGGAACACCAAGTCCAGCTGCAAATAAAATTTTAGCCGAAAAAGGTATGGATGCTTCGCAAGTTAGTGGCACAGGACGAGATGGTCGTATTACAAAAGAAGATGCTGTTAAAGCAGTGCCTTCAATGGGACAAGCAATAAACGTGGAAGGACGTGGTGTAACAAGAAGTAAACTGTCTATGCTTCGTCGTAAAGTAGCCGAACGATTAGTATCTGCTAAAAACGAAACAGCAATGCTCACCACTTTTAACGAAGTCGATATGTCCCCAATTTTCGCATTGCGTAAAGAGTATAAAGAAACCTTTAAGGAGAAGCATGGTGTTAGCTTAGGGTTTATGAGTTTTTTCACTTTAGCTATAGTAAGAGCGTTAAAACTATTTCCAGCCGTAAACTCCATGATAGATGGCAAGGAAATGGTAAGCTATGATTTTTGTGACATTAGTATTGCTGTTTCAGGACCAAAAGGACTAATGGTTCCAGTAATTAGAAATGCCGAAAATTTATCATTTAAAGGGGTAGAGAATGAAGTAAAGCGATTGGCAATTAGAGCAAGGGATGGCCAAATAACTGTTGATGAGATGACAGGAGGCACCTTTACCATATCTAATGGAGGTGTTTTTGGAAGTATGTTATCTACACCAATTATTAATCCGCCACAAAGCGGAATTTTAGGCATGCACAATATTGTTGAACGTCCAGTAGCTATTAATGGTAAAGTAGAAATTAGACCAATTATGTTTGTGGCTTTATCATATGACCATAGAATTATAGACGGAAAAGAAAGTGTTGGATTTCTGGTAGCTGTTAAAGAAGCTTTAGAAAATCCTCAAGAGTTATTGATGGATAACAATGTAAAAAAAGCTTTAGAGCTCTAAATATTATTTTAATTTTAGCCCTAACCCTATAATAGGTTAACTCGCTTATTCAATTGTTGAAAAGCTAAGATATCGATTAGATCTCTCCAGCATACAACAATTTTAATAAATGGGACTTAGGTAAAGCGCAAAAATTTGTAGCTTTGCTAAACTCTTGTTCCTACAAAAGTGGGAATCCTTTTAATTGTACAAATAACTTTATGAAATATAAAAGAATCCTACTAAAACTATCTGGTGAAGCCTTAATGGGGAAAAGACAATATGGTATTGACCCTAATCGTCTGGCCGAATATGCACAAGATATAAAACAAATAACCAATCTTGGTGTAGAAGTTGCCATAGTTATTGGTGGTGGGAACATTTTTAGGGGTGTTGCAGGCGCAAGTAATGGTATGGACCGCGTACAAGCAGACCACATGGGCATGCTTGCAACCGTTATAAATGGATTGGCAATACAGAGTGCTTTAGAAGATGCCAACGTCCCAACTAGACTACAATCTGCCATTAAAATAAATGAAGTAGCCGAGCCTTTTATAAGACGAAAAGCCATGAGGCATCTTGAAAAAGGCCGCGTGGTAATTTTTGGAGGAGGCACCGGAAACCCATATTTTACAACAGATTCCGCTGCTGTTTTAAGAGCTATTGAAATTGAAGCTGATGTTATTTTAAAAGGAACTCGTGTAGATGGTATTTATAATGCAGATCCCGAAAAAGATTCAGCAGCAGTTAAATTTGACAACATTAGCTTTGAGGATGTTTTGAGAAAAGGATTAAAAGTTATGGACACTACAGCTTTTACTTTAAGTCAAGAAAATAAATTACCTATTATAGTTTTTGATATGAATAAAAAAGGCAACTTATTAAAAGTAGTCTCTGGAGAAAATATTGGCACAACAGTCAACTTATAAATACGCTTTTGTTTATTTTTGGCTTAGTTTTTGAAATAATAGATTAAAAATTTTAGAAATGAACGAAGACATTCAATTTATTTTAGATACCGCAAAAGAAGCTATGATAAATGCCATTAAGCATTTAGAAAAACAGCTTATAAACATTAGAGCTGGTAAGGCTAGTCCCGCAATGTTGGGTAGTGTAATGGTAGACTATTACGGCTCTCAAACACCATTAAATCAAGTTGCCAATGTTAATACACCAGATGGCAGAACTATTACAGTACAGCCTTGGGAAAAAAGCATGCTTCAAGAAATTGAACGTAGCATTATGGTGGCCAACCTTGGTTTTAACCCAATGAATAACGGCGAAAGTATCATTATTAACGTACCTGCATTAACCGAAGAACGACGACGCGAATTAGCCAAACAAGCAAAAGCCGAAGCTGAAGATGCTAAAATAGGCATTAGAAATGCTCGAAAAGATGCCAATCATGATATTAAAAAAATAGATGCTGCATCCGAAGATTTAAAGAATAATGCCGAAATGGATATACAAGAAATGACCGATACGTATGTTAAAAAAGTGGACGATATATTCCATGTGAAAGAAACAGAAATAATGACGGTTTAATCAAAAGCGGCACTAAAGTCGCTTTTTTTATGTTATATACATATTCTTAGATCACGCCTATTAATGAAGCATTTTTTACCTTTATTTTTAATTCTCCTTTTTATAAATAAAGGATTTTCTCAGGTAGATGGTTCTTCTATTAAAACCAGCCAGCAAGATTCTATTAAAAAAGCAGCGTTCCTAAGAAGTATTGGAAATGGGTACTTGCCAACCAAATACATTAACATTGACTTACGGTATTTAATAAAATACAATCAATATGAAGGGTTTAGAACTGGCCTGGGAGGTATTACAAACACCAAATTTTCATCTAAATTTAGACTACAAGGTTATACAGTATATGGTTTTTTAGACGACCAGTTCAAGTATAGTTTTGGTGGTGGTTTTAGAATTTCAAAAACAACAAATACCTGGCTTAACATAGCATATACCGATGATTTACAAGAAACAGGAAGCTCCAAATTTTTAACAGACAAGCGCTTTTTTCAATTTTTTGAGCCTCGATTAATCAACATCGATTTATTTCATAGGCAAATTTCTAAAACAGTATCTATAGAGCATCAATTACTTCCAAAAATCATTACCGAAACTCAGTTTGGTGTGAGCAAAATAACACCTACCTATAATTATACTTTTAACCTAGGCCCTCAAGGAAGTTTTACAAATTACAGTTTAACTTTATTTAAAACCTCGTTACAATGGAACCCTTTTAGTAACTTTGAATATACCGATAATGGCATTGATGAAACCACCATTGGCTATCCAAAGTTCACATTTCAATACACCAAAAGCTTTGCAAAGATACTGGATGGTGATTTAAGTTTTTCGAAAGTAGATTTTAGAACTATACAAAAATTCAATTACAAAGACAACGCATCAACCGAGTTGGTCTTAACAGCAGGTATGACAAGCAAAAACACGCCTATCACCCACATGTATCACGCATATCCTAATAATGTAAACAAGGAAACGATATGGAATAGGTTCTCGGTTGCAGGCACTAACAGCTTTGAAACCATGTATTTTAATGAGTTCTTTTCTGATAAATTTACAACCCTTCAAATAAAACATGCAGTTGCGCCATTTAATATTTCGCCTTGGTTTAAACCTCAACTTGTTTTAATATCTAGATTCGCCATTGGATCCATGAAAGAACCCGAGAGGCATGAAGGCATTAGTTTTAATACACTCGACAAAGGTTTTACAGAGCTTGGATTAGAAATAAACAAGCTGTTTTTTGGCTTTGGTCTTAGTTTGGCATATCGATATGGTGCGTATTATTTGCCAAAGTTTGAAGATAATATTGCTGTTAAATTCACTTTTAATATTAGCTTGGATTGATCTTATTAAATCCTTATAATTAGGATGTTTATCTATTCATTTTATCTACCTTTGCAGCCATTAATTTTGCTATGACAAAACTTTTTTCAGTTGGTTTTTGGGAAGCTATTGCTAGATTAATTCTTCGAAATAGAATTGGCATTATTCTAGTAGTAGCTGCAGCAACATATCTTTTTGGTTTACAATGGGATAAAATGCGTTTTACCTATACTGAAGCAAACTTATTACCCGATGATCATAGCGTAAATTTAGAGTACAATTCATTTTTGGAAACCTTTGGGGAAGAGGGTAACTTAATTGTGCTAGGTATTAAAGACACGTCACTCTTTACTGTTAAAAACTTAAATGCCTGGAATAAGCTATCAACCAGTTTTAAGTCTAATGTAGAAGTTGAGACAGTAGTTTCTATTTATGACCTTCAAAAATTAATAAAGAATAATCAAAAAAAACAGTTTGACCTTGAACCGTTTATTAAAGACTCTATAAACTCTATTGATGACCTTGAAAAGTTACAAAAAGAATTATTTGAGCAATATCCTTTCTATGATAATTTCTTGTTTAATAAGGAGACTAAAACCATTAGGTCTGCTATATATCTAGAAAAATCCATTGTTAATACACCTGCAAGAAAAGATTTTATTACTAACATTCTCATACCAAATATTAAAGCTTTTGAGACTTCATATAATCTTGATGTTCGCATTTCTGGGATGCCTTACATACGCACCCTAAATTCTCAAAACATTATTGATGAAATAGGCCTTTTTATTAGTGCAGCATTATTAGTTACATCGGTAATTTTCTTTTTCTTTTTTAGATCTTTTAGAGCCACTTTTATTTCGATGTTTGTTGTGCTTATTGGTGTTATGTGGACCTTTGGGATTATTGGGTTGTTGGAATACGAAATTACAGTACTTACAGCTTTAATCCCACCTTTAATAATCGTTATTGGCATACCAAACTGTATATTTTTAATAAATAAATATCAGCACGAAGTAAATAAACACGGTAATAAAGCAAAATCGTTACAACGGGTTATTACTAAAATTGGTAATGCCACTTTAATGACCAACGTGACTACTGCATCAGGTTTTGCGACCTTTATTATTACCGAGAGCAAACTTTTAAAAGAATTTGGTACAGTTGCTTCACTAAGTATTTTAGGAATATTCCTTTTATGCCTACTTATTATTCCTATTATTTACAGTTATATGCCAATGCCAAAAGACAAGCATTTAGAGCATTTAAATAAACGTTGGATTAACACTTTTGTAGATTGGATGGAGAGCATGGTTAGGCATAGAAAGATAACTATTTATGCTACAGCACTAATTTTACTGATAGCAAGCATCATTGGTATGTATCAAATTAAAATATCTGGAAGTTTAATTGAAGATATGCCAAAAAACGCTGATTTCTTTAAAGATATTCGCTTTTTTGAAGAAGAGTTTAATGGCATTATGCCTTTGGAGATAATGATTAATACCAACCAAAAAAAGGGAGTGATGAAACTCGCTACTCTAAAACGAATGAATGAGCTTGAAGAGCTTATTACTGAAACTCCCGAGCTTTCCAAACCCATTTCAGTAGTGAGTTTAGTAAAATACTCTAAGCAGGCTTACTATAATGGGAATTCAAAATACTATCAATTACCTACCTCTCAAGAGAATAGCTTTATTCTATCTTACGCAAAAAACTCTTCAACAGATGTAGATTTGCTTAAAAACTTTGTAGATTCCACTGGTCAATTTGCAAGAATTACTACGTTTATGAAAGATAGTGGTATTGATAAAATGGAACGTATTGAAGACAATCTTCGAACCAAAATCGCTAAAGTATTACCAAAAGACAAATACGATGTCATAATAACCGGGAAAGCCTATTTATTTCAAAAAGGCACAAAATATTTGGTGAACAACCTTATCCTTTCTTTGTCTTTGGCCATTTTCTTGATATCCATTTTCATGGCCTATATGTTTAGGTCTTTTAGAATGATTATTGTATCGTTAATTCCCAACCTATTACCATTGCTTATTACTGCAGGTTTAATGGGCTATTTAGGCGTCCCAATTAAGCCATCTACTATTTTAGTATTTAGTATTGCCTTTGGTATTTCGGTAGATGATACTATACATTTCCTGGCAAAATATAGACAAGAACTTCAAGCAAATCATTGGCGAATTAAAAAATCTGTTTATGCAGCTTTACGAGAAACTGGCGTTAGTATGTTTTACACCTCAATTGTTTTGTTTTTTGGTTTTTCCGTATTTATAATTTCAAACTTTGGTGGCACAGTAGCATTAGGAGCTTTGGTTTCAGGAACACTCCTTTTTGCTATGTTAGCCAATTTATTATTGTTACCATCACTTTTATTATCATTAGAAAGAAGTATTGCCAACAAAGAAGTGTTGAAAGAACCTCACTTTAGAATTATCCCTGAAGAAGATAAAAATGGCGATAAATAATTTAGAGGAATGCCTTATCTTTGCAGCTTAAATTAAATGAACCATGAAGTTAAGTACCGTTTCAGAATTACTATCGCAAGAAACCACATTAATAGATATTGAAATTAAAGGATGGGTTAGAACCTTTAGAGCGAATCGTTTTATTGCTCTAAATGATGGTTCTACAATCAATAATATTCAGTGTGTGGTAGATTTTGAAAATACCAATGAAGCTATTCTTAAAAGAATTACCACAGGAGCAGCAGTTCACATAAAAGGGCTGTTGGTTGAAAGCCAGGGAAAAGGACAAAATGTTGAAATTCAAGCAACGTCAATAGAAATTTTAGGAGATTCTGACCCTGAAACTTACCCTATTCAACCTAAAAAACATTCGTTAGAGTTTTTACGTGAAAATGCCCATTTACGTACCAGGACCAATACATTTAGTGCAGTAATACGATTGAGTTCTTCTTTGTCTTATGCAGTTCACAAGTATTTTAATGAGAACGGTTTTTATAATATGCATGCTCCACTTATTACCGGAAGTGATGCTGAGGGTGCTGGTGAAACGTTTAGGGTTAGCACCTTAGATGCTAAGAATCCTCCACTTACCGAGGATGGTAATGTAGATTACTCTAAAGATTTCTTTGGAAAAGAAACCAACTTAACCGTTTCAGGTCAATTAGAAGCCGAAACCTATGCCATGTCTCTTGGTAAAGTTTACACATTTGGACCAACGTTTAGAGCAGAAAACTCAAATACGTCTCGTCATTTATCTGAATTTTGGATGATTGAACCAGAAGTTGCTTTTATGGATTTAGCTGGTAATATGGATTTAGCTGAAGATTTTATGAAATCTGTGCTAAACTACGTGTTAGAAAACAACAAAGAAGATCTAGCGTTTTTAGAACAACGTTTAATAAACGAAGATAAAACTAGGCCTCAAGCTGAGCGTAGTGAAATGACACTAACCGAAAAGTTACGATTTGTTGTTGACAACAACTTTAAGCGTGTTACATACACCGAAGCTATCGATATTTTAAGAAACTCTAAACCAAATAAGAAGAAGAAATTTAAATATTTAATTAATGAATGGGGAGCCGATTTACAAAGCGAACACGAACGCTTTTTAGTAGAAAAACACTTTAAATGTCCTGTAATTTTATTTGATTATCCTGCTAATATCAAAGCATTTTATATGCGTTTGAATGAGGATGAAAAAACAGTACGTGCCATGGATATTTTATTCCCAGGCATTGGTGAAATTGTTGGTGGAAGCCAACGTGAGGAACGATTAGAAGTTCTTAAAGAAAAAATGGCTGCATTAGACATTCCAGAAGAAGAGCTTTGGTGGTATCTCGATTTAAGAAAATATGGAACAGCAGTACATTCAGGATTTGGATTAGGTTTCGAGCGTTTGGTAATGTTTGTTACAGGAATGGGCAATATTAGAGACGTAATTCCTTACCCTAGAACACCACAAAATGCCGAATTTTAGTTCTTGCTAAGGCAGAAATTTTTTTAAGAGTCTCAATATTTTTGTTAAATTATTTTCTTCAGCATATATAATATTTTAATAAAACAATCTGCGTAATAACATAATGTAGTTTGTTTTTTTTATTTTTACTCTAAACCCAAATAACACAATGCTTAAGCAGTATTTACAATTTAAATTATCTCAAAAATTATCGCCTCAACAAATCCAGTTGATGAAGTTAATTCAGTTACCTACACAAGCTTTCGAACAAAGGTTAAGACAAGAACTGGAGGAAAATCCTGCACTCGAAAGTGGTAAGGACAAAACCGATGAACTTGATGATAGTTTCGATAACTCTGATGATTTCAATGATAGCGAATCCATTAATGCAGAAGATATAAATGTTGATGAGTATTTAAGCGACGATGAAATTCCCGACTACAGGATGCAAACCAACAATTATAGTGTTGACGATGAAGATAAAAGCATTCCTTATGCTTCAGGAACATCTTTTACACAGCATTTAAAAACACAATTAAACACTTTTAGACTTGATGAAGAAGAAGAGCTAATTGCTTCGTTTTTAGTAGGAAGTGTTGATGAAAGTGGGTATATAAGGCGTTCCCTTTCCGATATTATGGACGATTTGGCTTTTACCCAAAATGTTTACACGACCGAAGAAAAAATTAAAAGTGTCCTTTCCATAGTACAGCAACTTGATCCAGCTGGTGTTGGCGCACGAAATTTACAAGAATGTTTAAGTTTACAATTACACCGAAAAAAGCCAACACCTAATATTGAATTGGCCAAAAATATTATCGATAAAGCCTTTGAGAAGTTTACAAAAAAACACTATATAAAACTGCTCCAAAAATTTGATATAACCGAAGAACAACTTAAAGATGCCATTTTAGAAATTGAGCGCTTAAACCCAAAACCAGGCGGTTCTTTTTCTGGAAATACACGAATTGTAGAACATGTTGTACCAGATTTTACTATTAAAATTGTTGATGGAGAATTAGAATTGACACTAAATGGGAGAAATGCTCCTGAGCTTCATGTGTCGAGAGAGTATAGTAATATGCTTAAAGGGTACAAGGAATCTAAAGACAAATCAAAATCACAAAAAGACGCAGTACTCTTTATAAAACAAAAGTTAGATGCCGCAAAATGGTTTATTGATGCTATTAGACAACGACAGCAAACCTTGTTTATTACAATGAGTGCCATTATGCACTATCAAAAAGAATACTTTTTAACTGGTGATGAACGTAAGTTAAAACCAATGATTTTAAAGGATATTGCTGATGAAATCGAGATGGATGTTTCTACAGTGTCGAGAGTGGCAAATAGTAAATATGTGGATACACCTTATGGTACAAAATTGATTAAAGAGTTTTTTAGCGAGTCTATGAAGAATGACCAAGGGGAAGACGTATCTACTAGAGAGATTAAAAAAATATTGGAGACTGTTATTGAAGATGAAGAAAAAAGAAAACCTTTAACAGATGAAAAACTTGCCGCTATTTTAAAAGAAAAAGGATATCCAATTGCCAGAAGGACAGTAGCAAAATATAGAGAACAGTTAGATATTCCAGTGGCCAGATTAAGAAAACAGATTTAAGATGAGTGCCTTTTTAAGAAGCATATCCTACATTTTTCATCCCTTATTCATGCCTCTTTTAGGTGCCACATTCTTTTTTTCAAAATCACCTAGACATTTACCAATAGAATTTATAAAAGAGAAGCTGTTTTCTATAGGGCTCCTAACTGTAATACTCCCAATTTTACTGTTTCTATTGTTAAAAACATTTAAAAAAGTACAATCGGTAAATCTTCCAACAGCAAAAGAGCGTATTTTACCACTAGCCCTTAACTGTGTTATCATTTTTTTAGTGCTGCAACGTGTGTTGCCAAAAAACGAACTTATAGAGATGTATAGTTTTTTTATTGGAATACTATTATCTACACTTGCTTGTTTAATGTTGGCTATATTACAATTTAAACCAAGTATTCACATGACTGCAGCTGGTGGTATTGCAATGTTTTTTATAGGCATTAGCATACATTATCATATAAACATAAATGGCTCGATTATTCTTATGTTTATAATTACAGGTTCTATCGCAACTTCAAGATTGCATTTGCGAGCACATAATAACATTGAGCTGTTAATAGGTTTGTTTATTGGAATAATACCTCAAATAATTATGCTAAATTACTGGCTATAGAATGTAAAGCATGATGCCTATTTTAAGCATTTTTACATCCAGATTATCACTATTAAGTTGTGCTTTAGAATTAAATATCGAATTTAAAGTATAGTGCATATAAGCATTCCACGAATCGTAACCAATTGCCAAAGTAAGCCCATATTGTAATTGATTAAAGTCCTTGATATTGTTGTTTTTTATTTGCCCTGATGCATTTTTAAACTTTGTGTTTGAAGCAAATACATATCCAAATTTTATTCCTGTATAAATTCTCCAGAACTTATAGCTACTAGCTGTAGATGTACGCCAACGAAATTCTAAAGGAACTTCAATGAGGTGCTGTACAAACTTATTTTTAGTAAACTCTGAATCATTCAAGAGCTCATAAGTATAAGAATTGTCTTGAGTTTTTAAAATTAGTAGATTATGGTTTATTGAGTTTGTAGAATAGCCTAAACCCATACCAATAGCTATATTACGGCGTTCATTAATTGGCATATCCTTAATTAATCCAATATGAAATCCACTTGAAAAGCCATTTTGAGACATCCCATTTGGCATATTTGTTAACGTATTATATGTAACGCCAAAATAGTATTGATCTTCTTTATAGTTATAATCTAAGCTATCATTAGCTTGTGTAATACTTATATCTTGCGAAAAGGTAAGTTGGACACATAATAATGCTACAATAAAAAACAACAATCGTTTCATAATAGTTACAATAATACAAATATAACGCAAAAGAAAAGCACTCTAAACTAGAGTGCTTTTCAATATTATCTAAAAAATTAAGATTATTTTCTAATTAATTATTATTAGAAACATCTCCTTGTGTTGTGGTATAATTAATTTTTAAGGCATTAACTTTTCTAAGTTCTTGCTTAATGTCGCCAACAATTCCCATATTCGCTTCTTTATCAACTCTTAAAGAGGTTGTTAAATAAGGGATTTCCTCTTCTCTTTTTGAAGCACGTTCGGCTGCTATAAAAGCAGCAATGTCTGTTACTTCAGCAAACTTATCGTTTAACTGAATTCTAGCTTCTGTTCCGTATTTAGCTTTATAATTACTACTTGGTTTACCAACATAAATATACATTACCAAATTTTTCTTTTCAAGCTTTTCAATTTGATCAGCACTTGGTAACCTATTCTCAATCATAAGCGTATCTTCTCTCATTACGGTTGCAACCATAAAGAAGAATAATAGCATAAATACAATATCTGGTAATGATGCTGTATTTACCGCTGGTAAATCGCCTCCTTTTTTCTTTTTAAATTTAGACATACTGTTTAAATTATTTAATTCTAAATTATTGTACTTCTGAAAGCTTTTGAGGATATTCCTTTTTTATTTGGTCTATTACCTCTTTAAGCTTTTCCTTATTCCCTGGCCAATTAACGTCCTTAGCGTTTTTTGTCATTTCAGTAAAAGACATATCGGCAAAACCTTTTTGAGGACCTATTTCTAAGGCTCTCCTATTTCTTAACACGTTATAGGCGCCAACTAATTCATTTTGAACTGAGATGTATGCTTTATAAGATGTTTCTCGGTCATTTTTTAAGGAAATAATTGCTTTGTCTGGATGATCGGATGAGGCTGGGTCTCTTTTACCTTTGCAGTAATTACACTTTTCACCGTCGGCATTTTCACCACCACCATTGTCTAAAAACTCAACAGCTGCTGCTCTTAAATCTTTAAGTTCCATTAATTCTTCTTCAACAAGCAATTGATCCTTACCGTTTAACAATACTGTAAAGATATTTTTCTGTTTAATAATCACATCTTCTTCAGATTCTTCTATTGGAGGTAGCTTTCTGCTAATTCCAGAATCTTTTTCCATAGTTGTAGTTACTAAGAAAAATATTAACAGTAAGAAGGCAATGTCGGCCATAGAACCTGCATTAACTTCTGGTGCTGCTCTTTTTGCCATAATTACTTAATCATTTTTTTAATTCCTGTAAACAACATAATTCCAACTGCTATAAATACTAAAAAGTAGAAAAGGTATAATCCTGCTCCTACTAATTGAGAGTTTCCTGCAGTTAAAACCTCACCATCTCTTAAAGGCGTTTCAACACCTTTAGCAAACCCAAAATATGCTATTAATGCCAAAACCACAAAAGCTCCGACATTGGTTAATGTCTTTTTTAATGTTGCTGGATTAGAAAACATTTGTTTTACTGAAAACACTACAACTAATAACACCATAATTCCTAAAATAATGTAAGCAATATACATGAAAGGTGATACTATACTGTCTTGTAAATCAGGTGAAGCCTCAAGAGCATCATCTCCCGCTCCAATAATCCTTACAAGGAAGAATATTGAAATAACCCCAACTATTGCTGCAACAAGTTTTATTATTTTTTGCAAATTCATAATCTATAAAGATTTTAAGTTGTTGTTATTACTTTTTGTGTCTTACCAATAAATCCATCAAAGAAATTGATGCATCTTCCATATCGTTAACTATCGCATCGATTTTTGAAATGATGTAGTTATAGAATATTTGTAATATAATTGCAACAATTAGACCAAACACGGTTGTTAAAAGTGCAACCTTGATACCTCCAGCAACTAAAGATGGTTGCATATCGCCTGCAGCTTCAATTTTATCAAATGCTTGAATCATACCAATTACAGTCCCCATGAACCCTAACATTGGTGCTAAGGCTATGAATAATGATATCCAAGAAACATTTTTCTCTAATTGTCCCATTTGCACACCACCATAAGCAACTACAGCTTTTTCTGCTGCGTCAACACCTTCATCTGTTCTATCTAATCCTTGGTAGAAAATAGATGCAACAGGGCCTTTTGTGTTTCTACAAACTTCTTTTGCTGCTTCAACACCACCTGAATTTAAAGCGTCTTCTACATTTTGAGTTAGCTTTTTAGAGTTTGTTGTAGATAAGTTTAAAAAGATAATTCTTTCTATAGCAATTGCTAATCCAAGAATTAAACATAACAATACAATACCCATAAATCCTGGGCCTCCTTCAATAAATCTCTTTTTTAATTCCTGATGAAATCCAAGTTCTTCTGCAGCCGCTGCTCCATCTTCTTGGGCTGAAACAACCGTATTAACAATTGTAGTAGTGTTCGCATTTGTACTTGCGTTTACAGTTCCGAATGCCATAATACATGCAATGGCTAGAATAGAAAATAATCTTTTCATTGTTCTTGATCTTAATTTTATTAGTTAAAGCGTTAAAGATATAAAAAAATTGTAATTAAAAAATTAAAATTTATTTAGAGATTGCTCCTTTCTGTTAGGAAAATCGCAATACACTCTTTTGCAGAGAGGAAGGGATTCGAACCCTCGATACCCTTTTGAGGTATACACACTTTCCAGGCGTGCGCCTTCGACCACTCGGCCACCTCTCTATAACTTTATTTTTTAGTTACAGCGGCTCAAATAACAAAAAAAAGTTTAAACGCTAAAATTTTGGTTGTTAATTTTAAGAGATCTCTCCACATAAAGAGCTCTCGAAGTGTTCTTTAAATTCTTTTGTAGATAAATTCTTGCTTAGCAGGTACATTAATTTTGCAATTGCTGCTTCTGTTGTCATATCTTTTCCCGAAATTACGCCTATTTCCTTTAATTGCGTACTCGTCTCATATTGACCCATAATTACACTTCCTCCTGAACATTGTGTTACATTAATAATATGTATCCCTTTATTTATGCTTTCCTTAAGTGTATTAATAAACCAAGTTTCGCTAGTTGTATTTCCAGCGCCATAAGTTTCTAGTATGACACCTTGAAGGTTAGGGGTTGAAAAAACACTTTTTAAAACATTTTTAGAAATTCCAGGGAATAATTTAATAACAGCAATGTTATTATTTAGTGTTTTATGAAGCTTTAATGGAGCTCCTGCTTTTGGCTTAAGCAAATAGTCTTTATTTACTTTAAGATGAACACCTGACTCTACCAAATCAGGATAATTTAAAGAGGCGAAGGCTTCAAAATGTTCGGCATTGATTTTTGTTGTTCTATTTCCGCGATAGAGCTTATATTCGAAATAAAGGCATACCTCTTTTATAACTGGCTGCTCTTTTTCTTGCAGAGAAGCGATTTGAATAGAGGTAATTAAGTTTTCTTTTGCATCGGTACGTAAATCTCCTATTGGTAGTTGAGACCCTGTGAAAATTACGGGTTTTGCCAAGTTTTCTAACATAAAGCTTAGTGCTGAAGCAGTATAACTCATTGTGTCGCTTCCATGCAATACCACAAACCCATCACAGGAATGATAATTTTTATCAATTATTTCGGCTATTTTAATCCAATAAGCTGGTTTCATGTTTGAGGAATCTATAGGCTCATCAAAAGATATTGTTTCTATTGAGCAAGCTAAAAGCTTTAATTCAGGGATTTTATCCAATAGATTATCAAAATCAAAAGAACGTAGGGCTCCAGTTTCAGGGTCTTTAATCATCCCAATAGTTCCTCCAGTATAGATTAATAGTATGTTTGGTACTTTCATTTTTTAAACTTTAAATATAGCTTTTGAATTGGCTGTGGTAATTTCGGCAATTTCTTCTTTGGGTACACCATATATATTTGATAATTTATCCAGCACATTTATTATGTAACTACTCTCGTTACGTTTTCCTCTATAAGGTGTTGGTGCTAAATATGGTGCATCTGTTTCTAAAACGATATGTTTTAAATCTATTTGGTTTAAGAACTGATCAATTTTTCCGTTTTTAAATGTTACTACGCCACCTATTCCTAATTTCATGTTGTAGGAAATAGCTTTTTGTGCTTGTTTTAAAGTTCCCGTAAAACAATGAAAAATTCCAAATAATTCTTCGCCTTTTTCTTGTTCTAAAATCTCAAAAATCTCATCGAACGAGTCTCGACAATGAATTACTATTGGCAAATGGTGTTTTTTAGCCAATTTAATTTGATGTCTAAATGCTTCTTGCTGAATGTTTAAAGTTGTTTTATCCCAATATAAATCTATGCCTATTTCTCCAATGGCTATAAAAGGTCTTTTTGAAAGGAGTTTTTCAACATGCTCTAATTCTTCTTTATAATTTTCTTTAACAGATGTTGGGTGCAATCCCATCATCAAAAACACATTGTTGGGATAATCCTCCTCAAGTTTAAACATGGCTTTTGTATATGTTGAGTCGATAGCCGGAATAAAAAAACGTGTGATGTCGCTTTTAAAAGCTCGCTGCATCATCTTATCACGATCATCATTAAATGCTTCGCTATATAAATGTGTATGTGTATCGGTAATTATCATTTAGCAAAAGTAAGCTTTGATTACTATATTTGAAAGCTCTAAAAAAGCATTATATTAATACAACACCCAACACCAACACCATTTAACTATGAGCTTACAGCAGTTTCTATTAAAAAAAGGATATACCAAAGTAAAATTACATCTTACAAAAACCAATCATTTTGAGTTAAAAGCAATTATTAATGGTGTAAAGGGGAGGTTTATTCTTGATACTGGAGCTTCAAACTCTTGTGTAGGGTTTACTTTTGCAGATACTTTTAATTTGAAAGTAGAAGATTCGGAAGTAAAAGCTGCTGGTGCTGGTGCAATAGATATGGTTACTCAAGTTTCTACAAAAAACATTGTTAAAATTGGCAAGTGGAAATCTAAAAGAACGTCTTTAATATTATTTGATTTAACTCATGTAAATACAGCTTTAGCAAATCATGATGCGAATCTTGTAGATGGTATAATAGGAGCCGATATTTTGAAAAAAACCAAGGCTGTTATTGATTACAACAAGAAATATTTATATCTTAAACTTTAATTAATAGCAACTCGACTAACTCTTCTATGAAACCATCAATTATTATTGCTGATGACCACCCTTTAGTTCTAAAGGGTCTGCAGGATTTCTTAACCGAAAAAGAATACAATATTATTGATAGTGCTACCAATGGGAAAGAAGCCTATAAATTAATACTTAAGCATGAACCAGATATTGCCATTTTAGATATAAGAATGCCACACCTATCTGGTATTGAAATAGCCCA
>Ga0316209_1001571_pt1 | contig 22696 bp, 27 predicted proteins | sample 6monopyrite_MG_FD_204945 | JGI IMG/M metagenome (GOLD analysis project Ga0316209, IMG submission 204945) | Microbial mat bacterial communities from mineral coupon in-situ incubated in ocean water Damariscotta River, Maine, United States -... | ecosystem: Environmental > Aquatic > Marine >...
AAATATATCGACAGGTTCTGCAACGCTTTGCGCCTCGCCCAGTTGTCTTTCGAACTCTAGATATCGGTGGTGATAAAGCTTTGCCTTATTTTCCAATTGAAGAAGATAATCCATTTCTTGGTTGGCGCGGAATACGTGTAATGCTGGATCATCCCGAACTGTTCTTAATACAAATAAGAGCAATATTAAAAGTTAATCAGTACGATAATAATTTACGGTTAATGCTCCCGATGATCTCGGATGTAAGTGAGGTTGATGAAGCCATTAAACTCATTAAAAAAGCGCACAACGAGTTACTCTCCGAGGGAATAAATACACCATATCCTTCTATAGGGATAATGATAGAAGTTCCATCTGCCATTTACCAAATTAAAGCCTTTTCAAAGCGAGTTGATTTCTTTTCAATTGGCAGTAATGACTTAACTCAGTACTTACTAGCGGTTGATAGAAATAACAAGAATGTCGCTAGTTTGTATAACAGTATGCATCCATCTGTTTTAACGTCGATTAAATATATTATTGATGAATCTCATAAATATAACAGACCAATTAGTGTTTGCGGTGAAATGGCGGGTAATCCTGCGTCTGCATTAGCACTAGTAGGTATGGGAATAGATAGTTTAAGTATGAGCTCAGGTAGTTTGCTACGTGTAAAGTGGACGATTCGATCTTTTACAAAGCATAAAGCAGAACAATTGGTTGATAAAGCATTAGCGTTAGAAAGTTATAAAGATATAGACACGTTATTCACGCAAGCGTTGATTGACGCAGGATTGTCTGGGTTAACGCGAGCAGGAAATTAAGAATCTTAATTTATATTCTATAACTCTATTTAGATATAGGGTGTACATCTAATTCTTCAATTATCAGTTATTCCTATGCATACCCAGAATTAAAGTTTTCTTTAGCCTATATAATGATATGAAGACATATTATATTGTCTTTATTAGTTAAGTTTAATTTCTAGTTTATATCTCGGTCATTTAATAATCATACCAATCTTTCTCTAAGCGCTTTCTATCCAGTAAATCTTCAAGTTTTCGTCTTGAATCTAGTTTTTCACTGTTGAGTGACTCTTTCTCTGAATAAAACTCTGATGATGAATCATCATCATTAACATCATCGTTAAAATCTGTCGCTTTTATATCGGCCATGCTTATTACCTATGCTTGTTAATCCTATAAAATTGGATTCTATTTTGTATATATAGGATGAATATTTAGTATGTCAACTCTGACGAAGATGAATATTTTTAATGGATTTAATCGGATTTTTCGATTGAAAAACAGTCTCTATATTCGGTCTTATAGTGAATTATCTTATGATGAAAATTAATAATGCCTGCTAAGCAGGCATTATTGGCTAGAACAGATTTATTTTTTCTTTGATTTTTCTTTTTTGTTACATTTTTTAATGAATTCTGCTTTTTCTTTTTTATCTTTAATTTTCATTTTGTCAGCTTGTTTTTTGCAGCTAAGTTTTTTTGTATCTTTAGATGCGGTTTTCGCATTATCGGCATAAGAAATTGATGCAGTGCCGAAAGCTAATAAGCTTGCAAGAGCGATAACAACTAATTTATTCATTTTTTGAATCTCCATGATTGAAATATATTTTAGTACACACATTTTTGTGAGCGGCAAAACTAATGATTAATGATTGCGTTGTAAAATGAAATATTTCAATGATTACGATTTATAATATAGATTGATTAAGTATGCTGATATTTAAGATTGAAATTTATCGTTGGACGAATATAAATTATTAGACTTTACTTGCCTTTAACTTATAACAAGTCAAAGAGGCTCAAAAAATGAAATATATAATTACATTTTGATCGATGTTCGCTTTATCTTTTTCTTTAAGTGCCGAAGAGGTTTTAGACGCGAAATCTGTCCAAGTTTGTAGTGATATAGCTAAACATCACAACTTGTCTGGTGAAGAAAGCAAAAAATATGTTAGTGAATGTGTTAAAGATATTGCTGAAATTGAAGCTGAAGAGCGCAAGAAAGAAAAAGCCAAATCGTAATTTGACATTACTTAAATCATTGAATAGATAAAATAGTAGGATTTAGTAGCTTTCTTTCATATTAAATCCTACTATTCAAGCTATGGATATTGATGAACTAAAAACATTCTTGGAAGTACACCGCACCCGTCATTTTGGGCAGGCAGCGGAAAATTTATGTGTGAGTCAATCTACGGTTAGTGCGCGTATTCGCCAGCTTGAGCAAAGTTTGGGTGTGTCACTTTTTAGTCGTGAACGAAATAATATTCAATTGACAAGCGCGGGTAAAAAATTAATGGTTTATGCTGAGTCAATTTTAACTTCCTGGACGCGTGCGCGTTTTGAAATTGGTACTGAAGATGAAGGGCAAATCCCCTTTATTATTGGTGGCGTGCCAAGTATGTGGGACATTAACTTACAGGATTTTTTAAATTATCTTCACGAAAGTTTACCCGATATCGCATTATATGCAGAAACGCAAACGCCGGATGTTTTTATACGCCGTATCTATGAACAAACAATGGATATGGCTTTTATTTTTGATGCGCCGCAAACAACCGATCTGGATATTATAGAAGTTACACACGTTCCGCTTGTCATGGTCTCATCTCAACGTGGCCTAAAAATTGAGGATGCTTTTACAAACGAATATGTTCTGGTCGATTGGGGAACCTCGTTTTCAACAAGCCATGCAAAGTACTTTCGCGATGCTCCGCCACCAACGATTAGAATTAGCTTAGGTCGGTTAGCTAAAGATTTTATTCTCTCTCAAGGTGGTGCAGCTTACTTACCTGAGCCGATGGTGAGTGAATATATTGAAAACGATTCTCTTCATTATGTGAAAGATGCGCCCGTTATTGATAGGCTAGCTTATGCGGTAATTAACCCGCTAAATCAGAAAAAAGAGTTAATTCAGCATGCGTTGAATTTTTTCAACATAGAAAATAATAAAATTCAGAAAATATATTAAACTTATTTTGTGTTGACGAGTGCTGCTGCTTGTTTAGCATTTTTTCGTGCGGTATCAGTCGTATCAGAATAACTTAAAGCAACACCCATACGACGTTTTGTAAATGCTTCTGGTTTACCAAATAGACGAATATCTGTTTGTGGTATTGCTAAAGCTTTTTCAATGTTTTCAAATTGAATAGCTTCCTTATCAAGCCCGCCATAAATTACAGCACTGGCACCATGTGAGCGTAAAGCCGTTGAAACAGGTAAGCCTAAAATTGCGCGCGCATGCAGTTCAAACTCATTTTGGTTTTGGGTAATCATCGTTACCATGCCCGTATCATGTGGGCGAGGGCTAACTTCACTAAAGTATACGTCATCACCTTTTACAAATAATTCAACACCAAATAGACCACGGCCACCTAAATTATCGGTAACGGTTTTCGCAATATGTTTCGCTTTATTTAAAGCGGTTTTACTCATTGGTTGTGGCTGCCAACTCTCTACATAATCACCTTGTTGTTGAATATGTCCAATCGGTTCGCAATATTGGGTTTCAATCTCACCAGAAGTATTTAATGCGCGAACGGTGAGTAATGTAATTTCATAATCAAAGTTAATCATTTGTTCAACAATAATTCGGGTGGTGGCTACGCGTGCGCCACTAAGGGCATAGTCCCAGGCCACTTGAATATCAGCTTCGTTATTAATGGTGGATTGCCCTTTGCCTGAAGAAGACATAACCGGTTTAACGATGCAGGGATAGCCAATTCCATTCTCAATGGCCGTTTTCAGTTGATCGTATGATTCAGCAAAGGCGTATTGTGATGTGGGAATATCTAACGTTTCAGCAGCCAGTGTACGAATCCCTTCACGGTTCATTGTTAATTGTGTCGCGCGCGCCGTTGGGATAATAGTTGCCAATTGTTCAGCTTCAATCTCAGCAAGCATATCGGTTGCAATAGCTTCAATTTCCGGTACGACAAAGTCGGGTTTTTCTTTTTTGATAAGTGCCTTTAATTCGGCTGCATTGGTCATATCAATAACGTAAGCACGATGAGCGACTTGGTGCCCCGGAGCATTCTCATAACGATCGACACCAATGACTTCTATGCCTAGTCGTTGCAAAGAGATAATGACTTCTTTGCCGAGTTCACCACAACCGAGTAGCATTACCTTCGTTGCATTATTTGAAAGAGGAGTGCCTATTTTCATGTTGGTATCTCAAACTATTGTTATAATTATTTTAGTTTACTATAACGACTTTAAAATTAGAATTATTTCAAATTATGGTTGTCGGATATGTCTATGATGAAGATATTAACTCTTTTATTAGTAACGTTAATAACACTGAACGTGTATGCGTTACCTGAATATAGTACACAATACGATCCAAAACGTGATCCCTTTGCCGATGGGCGAGCAGCGATTGAATTAGCAACTAGAACAAATCGCCGGATTTTGATAGAAGTGGGAGGTGATTGGTGTAAATGGTGTCATATTCTTGATAAGTTTATTAAAAATGATGAACAAATTAAGGATGCCTTATATGACACTTTTGTTGTTCTCAAAGTGAATGTTAGTGACGATAATACAAATGAAAAATTTTTATCCGCTTTTCCTAAAACATTAGGCTATCCTCATATGTATGTTACTGAAAGTGATGGCAGTGTGATTCATTCACAGGATACGGGTGAGTTTTTAATTAATTTAAAATATTCAAAGACGCATTTTTTAGATTTTTTGAAGCGTTGGAAATTAAAATTAAATGATTGAGTGCTAGTGAAAAAATTCAAAAACATGCGTGGTTTAGCGCTATCTACACAGGAAATCCTGCAAGCTTGGAATGAGGATGTAGCTCATAATATTATTTCAAAACAAAAGAAACGTTCCTCTCGTCGTGACTTTTTTTTTCAAAGTACTGCTCTTGCCGGGTCGCTTGCTTTATCTCAAGCTGTTTTAGCTAAATCAACAAAAAATGAATCGAGTCTAAAACAGCCTTGGTTAACCATTTCTGAAGTGCAAAACCATTTATTTCCTCGTGTAGGAAATTTGGTTGAGAAAGATAGTTCTCCGAGTGCGAAAGATATTAATGCAATTGGCTATCTACAATTAATACTTAATACACCTGACGCTGATCAAGATGAACGTGAGTTCGTTATTAAAGGAACAACATGGTTGGATGGTATGGCCAATAACATGATTGGTAAGCCCTTTATAAAATTAAACAAGGATGAGCGTGAACGAGTTTTAAGAAAAATATCTGAGAGTGAATCAGGTGAATCGTGGTTATCCACTTTGTTACGTTATATTTTTGAAGCATTATTAACCGACCCGGTATATGGGGGGAATAGTCATCAAATTGGTTGGCAGTGGTTAGAGCATCAGCCGGGTTTCCCAAGACCTCCCACAAATAAGAAATATTGGATGCTACGTAATGGTTGATTATGATGTTTGCATTGTGGGTAGCGGCGCTGGCGCAAGCCCGGTTGCGTATACATTAGCGAAAGCGGGTTTTTCTGTTGTTATTTTAGAAAAAGGTCCATGGTTAAAAGAAGAGGATTTTTTCAAAGATGAATTAGCCTGTTGCCGTCGTAGTGTCTATACCCCGCAGTTAAAAGATGAACAACATGTTATTGAAGACTATGATGGTAAAGATAGGAATGGAAATTATAAATGGGGGAGTGAAGCCACGGCTGAATCAGGTTGGGATTTTTGGAATGGTAATTGTGTTGGCGGTGCCTCTAATTTTATGAGCGGTTATTTTTATCGTTTAAAACCGGTAGATTTTCATTTGCGTTCGGCGTTTGGAGAGTTTAAAGGAGCTAATGTTGTTGATTGGCCCATTCAGTACAGTGCTCTGGAACCTTATTATACTAAGGTAGAATCGTTGGTTGGTGTCTCAGGCCACGCTGTTAAGCATAACTTTTCTGAACCGCGTTCAACTAAAGATTTCCCTTATCCGCCAACGGTTGAACATCCTATTTCTGGATACTTCGATAAAGCGTGTGATGCTTTAAATTATCAATCGCTTGCGACACCTCGTGCTATTTTACCTTACGCTGTTGGTAAACGACGTGGTTGTGAATATTCGGGTTATTGCGGTAGTTATGGTTGCTCGACTGGTGCAAAAGGCAGTGGTCGTGCGGCATTGTTAGATGATGCGGTGCGCACAGGCAATTGTAAAATAATACCGTATGCAAAAGTTTATCAATTAGATTCCAATGCTAAGGGAGAAGTAACACTCGCTCGTTATTATGATGTTAAAAATGAAACTAAAAAAATAACGGCTAAGGTTTTTGTTGTTGCTTGTCATGCAATCGAAACTTCCCGTTTACTACTATCATCTATTGGTAGTAAACATAAGAATGGTTTGGCAAATAATACTCATCAAGTCGGTAAAAATTTATTGTTCTCTGCGGGTGGATCAGGAACAGGAGAGTTTCATTATAACGACATGCCAAAGCAACAAGCGGATAGTTTTAAAATTCGAGGCCCATTCATCAATCGAGGTTTACAAGATTGGTATGTTATTAAAGATAAAAAATTTACTTCACTTAATAATGGAGAGATTAAGGGAGGAACAATCGATTTTTTATTAAGTCATCCAAACCCAACGACACGAGCCGATTCACTTAAGTGGGATGAAAAAGATAAATTAATTTGGGGTGAGCCACTAAAGAAAAAAGTTAAAGCGGCTTTTACCGAAACACAACGATTTAGATTTGAAGTTTTTAATGATTGGTTACCAACGGATGATTGTTTTGTATCACTGGATTCATCAGTAAAAGATAAATGGGGTTCGGCTGTAGCAAAGGTTAGAGTGGGCTATCACGATCATGATTTGGTTGTGGCAAACTATCTGACAAAAAAAGCTGAAACAGTTTTAAAACAAATGAAGGCAAAAAATATTAGTAGCAGCGTGAGTGGTTCTCCGCCGGCTAACTTAGTAGCAGGGGGATGCCGTTTTGGCGATGACCCGAAAACATCTGTTCTCAATGCTGATTGCCAAGCACATGATGCTGATAATTTGTATGTGACTGATGGGAGCTTTATGCCAACAGGTGGCAGCGTGCCGTACACTTGGACAATTTATGCTAATGCGTTCCGCGTGGCGGATATCATTAAAAAGCGTTTATGATTTAATTGAGTGTTATTAGAATTTACGGCTAACGGCAAATTCAGCCAAGGCAATCAAGGCCGTTTTGTATTCAGAATCGGCAATATCGTTTAACGCGTCAATCGCAAGTTTGGATTCATTTTTGGCGCAATCTGCCGTGTATTGAATGGCTCCGGTCGCATTAATTGCTTCAGTGACTGCATCGATATAGTCCAGTCCATTTTCTTCAATGGCTTTACGCACGACAGCAGCTTGTTCTTTGCTGCCGTGTTGAATGGCATAGATAAGTGGCAAGGTCGGTTTACCTTCAGCAAGATCGTCACCAATATTTTTACCCATTTCTTCACTTGAGGCACTGTAATCAAGTACGTCATCAATAAGCTGAAAAGCGGTTCCAAGGTGCATGCCGTATTTTGCCATTGCTAATTGAGATGAGTTGCTCTCTGGGTTAAATAATGTGGCTAATTCAGAGGCCGACTCAAATAATTTAGCCGTTTTGTTGTGAATAACGTCTAAATAGCGCTGTTCTGTCGTATCTGGATCGTGCACATTGAGTAATTGCTGCACTTCGCCTTCGGCAATCGTATTGGTTGCATTGGCTAAGATCGACATAATCTTCATATCGCCCACTTCTACCATCATTTGAAAGGCGCGTGAGTAGAGAAAATCGCCTACCAGTACGCTAGCCTCATTGCCCCACAGACTGTTTGCTGTTTCTTGGCCTCGACGTAGTTCAGAAGCATCGACTACATCATCATGGAGTAGGGTTGCGGTATGGATGAACTCAATAATTGCTGCAATTTCAATATGTTGCGAGCCTTGATAACCTATTGCTCGGGCACATAACAAGTGTATAACTGGGCGTAAGCGTTTGCCGCCGCTGTTAATAATATGCGTACCGACTTGGTTAATAAGCACGATTTCAGACTGCAAACGTTCTAATATCGTGGCGTTAACCTGTTTCATGTCGTCGGCAATGAGCTCGTAAATGGCTTCAATCTTCATACAGTATCTTTAAATTATTCGCTAGGGCTTGGAAAAACCAGTGATGCTATGGTGCGCACCGCGAGCTGTCAAGCATACCTTTAATATATGTTATGAATTGAGACGTTTTCCTGAACCAACATCTTGGATAAAAAAAGCTTAAATATCTACCAAAAAGAGCTTAAAATCTTTGACCCCACCTAGTTGAACCAGTACAATTGCCGGCTCAAATAACACCAGCCTTGTCGAGTGTTATTTCTTATCTGACAGGGCTTTACTGGATTTAGATTTTCTGGAGAAAATTCCATGTACGCAGTAATTGAAACCGGCGGCAAGCAATATCGAGTTGCTCAAGGCCAATATTTAAAAGTTGAAAAACTTGATATTGAAGAAGGCGGAAGCTTAGATATCGATAAAGTTCTAATGGTTGCTGATGGCGACGACGTTAAAGTTGGCGCGCCTTATGTATCTGGTGGCAAGGTAACGGTTAAGGTTAAGAGCCATGGCCGCGGAGATAAAATCCGAATCATTAAATTCCGTCGACGTAAGCACTCGCGTAAAACGCAGGGTCATCGTCAACATTTTACAGAAATTGAAATTACAGGCATTAGTGCAAGCTAGTCCTAGGTAAGGAGTAATAATATGGCTCATAAGAAAGCTGGTGGTAGTACTAATAATGGTCGCGATTCCAATGCGAAACGCTTAGGCGTTAAAGTTTATGGTGGTGAAGCAATTTTAGCGGGCGGTATTATTATTCGTCAACGCGGTACGAAAGTTCATCCTGGTGTAAATGTTGGTCGTGGTGGTGATGATACATTGTTTGCTAAATCAGATGGTTTTGTTCAGTTTGAAATTAAAGGCCCGAAACGACGTAAGCAAGTGAGCGTTATTCCGGCGGCATAAGAAATATTAAATTATTTCTTCTTAAAGAACCTCGTCGATGACGGGGTTTTTTGTTTTATGAGCTACTATAAAATTTAAAGTAGCATTATTTTAGGTATACACGATGAAGTTTGTTGATGAAGCAATTATAAAAGTACAAGCAGGCAAAGGCGGCAAAGGTGCTGCAACGTTCCGTCGTGAAAAATTTATTGAGTTTGGTGGTCCTGACGGTGGTGATGGTGGCAACGGTGGCCACGTTATTATGGTGGGTAATGTGAATGCTAATACCCTCGCCGATTTTCGTTTTGTCCGTCACTTTAAAGCGGATAATGGTCAAGGTGGTGGAAGACGTCAAATGACCGGGCGTGGTGGCGAAGATAAAGTAATTCAGGTTCCTCTTGGTACGCAAATTTTTGATAACGATACCGACGAGTTGATTGGTGATGTTGTTGAAGATGGGCAGCGTGTTATCGTTGCTAAAGGTGGAGAACACGGTATTGGCAATATGCATTTTAAAAGTAGTACTAACCGTGCACCCCGACAATTTACGTCAGGAACACTCGGTGAAGAACGGCCTTTACGTTTAGAATTAAAAGTATTGGCGGATGTTGGTTTATTGGGTTTACCTAATGCGGGTAAGTCTACATTTATTCGTTCTGTTTCGGCAGCTAAACCCAAAGTGGCTGACTATCCTTTTACAACATTATATCCAAACCTTGGTGTTGTTAGTGTAGAAGAACACCGTAGTTTTGTGGTTGCTGATATTCCTGGAATTATTGAAGGTGCCGCAGAAGGTGCTGGTTTAGGTATAACGTTTCTAAAACATATTTCTCGAACACGATTATTATTACATGTTGTTGATACGGTACCATTTGATCATGAAGTTGATCCTGTTGATAGTGTACGAGTGATTGAAAACGAATTAGATAAATATGGACAAGATTTATCTAATTATACACGCTGGTTAGTGTTGAATAAGATTGATTTAATCCCTGAAGATGAGCAAGAAGCATATTGTGACGATATTGTTGAGCGATTAAACTGGACAGGTCCAGTATATAAAATATCGGCAATTAAAAAACAAGGCACACAAGCTTTATGCTTTGACATTATGGCGCATGTAGAAGAACAGTTAGCATTAAATAAAGAAACAGAAGAGAACGAATAAAAATTCAGTTTTATTAAATCATTAATTTTTACTAGTGTTCAAACAAATTAGTAGCGATAATAATTAAAATGACTCAAACGCAAACTCAATACCGTGAACAATTAAAATCATCTAAACGTTGGGTGCTGAAAATTGGTAGCGCGCTATTAACTAACGATGGTGCGGGTTTAAATAAAGAGAATATTAAAATTTGGGTTGAACAAATTGTTAGTTTACGTAAGCAAGGTTTAGAAATTGTATTAGTTTCTTCAGGCGCAGTTGCCGAAGGAATGAGTCGGTTAGGTATTGCAGAACGCCCTCAAGCTGTACATGAATTACAAGCCGCGGCAGCGGTGGGACAAATGGGCTTGGTACAAGCTTATGAGTCGGAGTTTAGTCAATACGATATGCATACTGCTCAGGTTTTATTAACCCATGATGATTTATCAAATCGGCAACGTTACTTAAATGCTCGTGGCACAATTCGTAGCTTACTGGCGCTTAATGTTATTCCTGTTATTAATGAAAACGATACCGTGGTAACAGATGAAATTCGTTTTGGTGATAATGATACGCTAGCGGCATTAGTGGCTAACTTAATAGAAGCCGATCATCTTATTATATTAACGGATCAAGAGGGTTTGTTTGATAAAAATCCTCGTTCACACGCTGATGCAACTATCATTCAACAAGCCGATGTGAGTGATGTTTCACTTGATGCCATGGTGGAATCAACCGGTGGTAAATTTGGTAGTGGAGGCATGTTGACTAAATTACGTGCTTCTCGTTTGGCCGCACGTTCCGGCACGAATACGATTATTGCAAGTGGCCGTGATACCAATAACTTAACAAGAATTTATGCAGCTGAAACAATCGGTAGTTTATTATTTACCGATAAAAAACCTGATACCGCACACAAACAATGGCTTGCTGGACATTTGCAAATGCGCGGAAAGCTTATTATTGATGAAGGTGCAGAGAATGTGCTCAATCAATCGGGTAGTAGTTTACTTGCAGTAGGTATTAAATCAGTTGAAGGCGATTTTAATCGTGGTGAAGTCGTTGCCTGTATTTCTTTAAGTGGTAAGCAGATTGCCTGTGGCTTAGTTAATTATAATGCCGATGAAATTAATCGATTAGTTGGCCAGCCAAGCAATAAAATTAATGAAATTTTGGGTTATATTAACGAAGATGAAATTATTCATCGGGATAATTTAGTCTTAATTTAAAAAGTATAAAAAAGGCGAAGTAATCACAGTGATTACTTCGCCAAATGTCGGAGTAACTTAAATTAATCGATAACAGGTGATATGTTTACGTTTAATTTAATCCGACGACCAGGATGATAAGGCGTTTGAGTCGTCATAGTGCGGCCGCGAAAACGGTAGCTCACATTATAACCATCAATTTGTTTTTTCGTTTCACTTACGTGTTGGGTTTCGCAACGATTTTCATAACCCGTGTGTTGAGAAGAGTAAGCATTTCGGCTTGCAATACTACTACCAACATGTGAGCCAATTAAAGCGCCGACTAAAGCGCGTCCTTTGCGTGATTTTCCGTGACCAATGTTATTACCAATAACACCACCGATGATGCCACCTAATAACATTCTTCCGTCGCGATCTCCATCATTATAGCTTGTATGGGTTACGCGCTCTTTGTAGCAATGTTGGGTTGGTGTATTGGTTGTGATGTATCTATAAATAGGCGTAACACTTAGAACTTTTGCTTTAATAACAAAGCTATCCGCTTCAGCGGTATAAGTTGGGAAATTGTCATGGCCTGCTTGCGCTAATGGCATTGCGGCTACCATTACTGCTAAAGTAGATACTACTATCATTTTTGTTTTCATCACTTATCTCCTGTTCGAAAATGCTGTTGTTTGTCAGCGTTGGAGATAATTTAGCGTACAGCAGCTGAATGAAAGCTGAATGAGCCCAAATTAATTAATGCTTGGCTAACACATTGATTTATTAGGTAAAAATAATTCATGAAGATATTACTATTATCGGCTTATCACGCACAAAGCCATCAATCATGGTGTCGTAGTCTTATGGTTATGTTCCCTGAGCACGAATGGGTTTTGTTGAGTTTGCCGGGGCGTTATTTCAATTGGCGAATTCGTGGCAACGCATTAAGTTGGAGTATTGAACAAGCTGATACTTTAGATCAGCAATATGATTTGGTGCTTGCAACGTCAATGGTGGATTGCGCAACGTTGAGGGGGCTTAACCCTAATTTATCGCATGTAAAATGGGTTGTGTATTTCCATGAGAATCAATTTTCATACCCTGTAAGTAGTGAGCATGATCATATCGAACCCAAAATGGTGAGTTTATATAATGCACTATGTGCCGAGAAGGTTTTATTCAATAGCCAATATAATTACACAAGCTTTATATCGGGTTTATCTGCTTTTTTAGAAAAAATGCCAGATCATGTTCCAGAAAGCACAGTGAGGATAATTGAGAACAAGAGTAGTGTCCTTCCAGTTCCCATTGATGTGCCCATAGATAAGACAGTTGAAAATAAAAAATTAACGCTTAGCAGTGAAGTGCCAGTGTTGCTATGGAACCATCGCTGGGAATACGATAAAGGCCCATTACAATTACTCAATGTTTTATATGAGTTAAAAAAACGTAATTTCAAATTTAAGTTAAATTTAATTGGGCAACAATTCAGAACAATACCAAACGAGTTGTTAGAAATAAAAAAAGTATTTTCTAATGAGATAATCAGTGAAGGGTATATTAAGTCGCTTGAAAAGTATCACGAGATATTAAAATCTTCAGACATTGTTTTATCTACATCATTGCATGACTTTCAGGGTTTAGCAGTACTGGAGGCGGTGGCATCTGGTTGCGTGCCTATTGTTCCTGAACGTTTAGCTTATCCTGAGTTTTTTCCGATAAAATACTGTTATGAATCTAATTTTGAAAATTTAGATATTGAAGCAACGTCAATGGCGGATAAAATAATTAAGCATGCAAATAATAGAGAAGCAGCCAATTTAAATGATATTAATATTACAAATTTGAATTATGAAAACATGAGGGAAAGATATTCGAGGGTGTTATTTTCGGATTAGCATGAATTCTTGCAAGCCACTTCGCATAAGAACTGAACGGGCATATTTAAAGCTAGGCATTGCTTTATTAATAGCGTGTGGCGTAAGGGGGGAGTGTCGAATAACCTCATTGCTTGCAACGAGGTGTTGTATTTTATTGGAATCGATTATTTTAAAATCACCGGAATCTTTTGGGTATGTTTCAGAGGTAAAAACAAAGCCATGAATGATGGTTTTGTTTGTACAGAAATGTAATAAGTGATTATGAATAAAGGGTAATACCTTTGGGTTAATGTAATTAAGGCTATCCCACGCGAGTATTAGGTCGTATTTTTTTTCTGGTGCCGATATGGTTTTTGCTATCTTTTCCATTAATATACCGTTTGGGTTTTCACCAGCAGGCCAAGATAAATTAATTAAAGGCTGAATACAGTCTGCAATTGTTAGGTAGCAGTTATGCTCGGAATAAAAATTAAAACTATCAGGTTGAGCTTTACCTAAATCTAATATTTTAGGTTTATATTTTTTATCGTTTTCAGTTGAGTGGTTTGTGTTAGATAAACCATTCCAAATTGACTCAAAGATACGAGTAGACAGCGGCTCTGCATTATCTGAGTAATAATCAGATAATGCAGGTTGTATTTTGGGTAACATATTTAGAATATAATTTTCGAGGGTAGTGAATTTTTAAGCTCGCTTAAGCTGATTGTCTGGTAAATTGGTTTGTGGCTTAGATGGTTTTTCATGTTTTGTTTCACTCATATCTATGCTGCCTTTAAATTTGGCACCATCTTCTAGCGATACACGCGGTGAAAAAATATTACCATTTACTTTACCTGTTTTACTAATATGTACTTTTTCTTTTCCGTGTAATTCGCCAGTGAGTGAACCATTAACGATAATGGTTTGTGCATATACATCAGCTTTGATATCGCCATTATTACCTACAATAAGTTGGTTACCTTTTAAATCAATAGTACCTTCAACCTTGCCATCAATAATTAAACCTTCTTCTCCTGTTAATTCACCTTTAAAGTGAATTGAAGGGCCAATGGAAGCGAGTTGTGTGCTCGTTGCTGGTGCAGTATTCGTCGTTTTACGAGGCACTTCTGCTTTTTGAGTACTCGTTGTGCTTTCAAAATTATTTTCAGTGACTTTATTAAATTTATCGCTCACGTTTTTTTTCATTTCATTAATATCAAACATTCCATATTCTCCGTTATGACGTGGAAGGGATTGTAATCACTTCTTTAGTTTTTATAAGTGACATTAAGTGATGATGTTATAGTGGCTAGTGATTAAAAAACGTGCAGCAGTTCTCAAGTCCACTTTGAAAATTCATCAATGCTTGATTAATACGAATTTATAGCTATGTCTGTATCTACAACAGTTTTACAAACACTGCCTATTCATTTTTTGGCTATTTGGTTCGCTTCAAATTTATGTTGTGATATTTGATGAACCTAAATTAATGAGGCTTCATTAAATGCCAACAGTCTTTGTGGAATATATCTTGGGAAATTACATTGAAAGGAGAATTATTATGGTTAAGAGGGATTAATATTTAAATGCAATGGGTGCCGTAAGTTATTAGGCTCTAAGCGATTGCTCAACGCGCATAACATTATTAATAAAACAATCTAAATTCACTTCTGCATCGTGCTTTGAATCATAAGGGCCATGATCGATTCCTTCTCTGGAAGAAAAATACCACTTATTTTCAATGGAAAAAAAACGTCCAGATCTAAACGGGATAACGCCAGATTCCCCTTTTCTTAACATGTCCATTTCTACCTACCTAACTAAATTACGACGAGTACCCTATATATAGGTGAATGAGATGGTGTTGTAAACCAAATCACTATGTTGCAAGATAAAAGGTATATTTTGACTGATTAAACACAATATATAATGGTCGTCTACGGAGAAATTGAATGAGTAAAGAAAGCCTACCAACGCCGAATGAAGCCTTGCCTGGGCGAGATATTGCACTTGAACAAGCTGATGAAGAATTTTCAACCAAGCATTATGTTTCTCAAAATAATGTATTGCCACCTTTCCCTGCATCAATGAAAAAAGCGTTATTTGGCTTAGGCTGTTTTTGGGGCGCGGAACGAAAATTTTGGGTACTTGAAGGCGTTTACTCAACAGCAGTAGGTTATGCTGCAGGCTCTACGCCCAACCCAACGTATCAAGAAGTGTGCTCAGGAATGACCGGCCATAATGAAGTGGTATTGGTTATCTATGATGAAAATATTATTTCATACGAGTCTTTATTGAAAGTATTTTGGGAGTCTCATAATCCTACTCAAGGTATGCGGCAAGGTAATGATCGCGGTACTCAATACCGCAGTGGTATTTATTGTTATACCGATGAGCAATGTGAAATAGCTGCAAGCTCAATTAAAAAATTCCAAGAGACATTACAAAATAATAACTTAGATAATATCACGACAGAAATTATTGAAGCGCCTAAATTTTATTACGCTGAAGATTACCATCAACAATATCTTGCAAAAAATCCTAATGGGTATTGTGGTTTAGGTGGCTTAAATATTGAGTATCAACTTTAATGAAGCAGAATTTACCAAGCTATCAAGATATTATTGATTTTTGGTTTGCTGAAAAAACCAAACCACTCTGGTTTAACTCTAGCGATGAGTTTGATCAATTGTTACGTGAAAAATATTTGGAAATTTACAACATAGCAAAGGCTTCAAAATTAGCTGTATGGCAAGAGGATTCTCTTGGTGCTTTAGCACTCGTTATTATTTTAGATCAATTCCCTTTGAATATATTCAGAGGACAATCTCAAAGTTTTGCAACTGAAGCCATGTCGAGAGATGTCGCTACAGAAGCAATTAATCAAGGATATGATGCAGAGTTAACCTCGGAACAAAAAGCATTTTTATATATGCCTTACATGCATAGTGAGAATATAACAGACCAAGAACAAGCTTTAATATTATTCAATCAAGAAGGATTAGAAAATAATCTTAAATTCGCGCAACATCATTATGAGATTGTGAAAAAATTCGGCCGCTTCCCTCATCGTAATGAAACACTAGGAAGAGCTAACACCAAAGAAGAATTAAAGTATTTGAGTTCAGATGAGGCGTTTCTTGGTTGACATATTAACGTATGCTCGGTGTTTCAGCGTTGTTGCTCTTGATGATCTGTTTTGCGTTAGTGTTAGTTGAATTTAGTAATGAAGTTTGTATGTTACTCCGATTGGAAGCAACTGCCAGAAAGTGCTGATGCACTCTTTGAGCTCGCAGAAAAAGACAGTATCTTTTACTCGCGTTTGTGGTTTGAGTGTTTGGCTACCACTGCTCTAGATGATGATCATACAATGGTGTTAGCTTGCGTAGTAGTGGGTGATACCGTGCTGGCAATTCTTCCCTTGATGCAGAGTGCCGGGAGTAAAACTTGGTATTCTCTCAAGCATGGGTTTACTCCACTTTACAGTCTATTACTTGCTGATGATGATCAAGAACAGGTTCTCTGCTGCCTGTCTCAGGCTTTGGGTCAGTTACCGGTCAATGGATTGCTATTGGAGCCAGTTGCAAAGGATGACAGTAAAATAAATGGCTTACAAAGATCTCTAGAAGCATCGGGATTTTGCTGTAATCAGATGTTCCGAAGCTATAATTGGGTTTGTCGCTTGCAGGGGAAATCATATAAGGAGTATATGTTAGCCCGTCCATCCAAACTGCGTAATACTATTACTCGTAAAAGGCGCAAACTTGAACGTGAACATGGTTTTGAAATCCGTGTATTTACTGGTGATGAAGTGCTGCAGGCAATGCCCGATTACTATGTTGTCTACAATGCCAGCTGGAAACAAAATGAAATTAAGAATCTTGATTTCCAAGATTGCTTTGTGGATAAATTTTCGAAGGCGGGTTGGTCCAGGCTTGCGATACTCTATATAAGGGGGCAACCTGTTGCGGCACAGATATGGTTTGTACACTATCGCAAAGCCAGTATATTCAGGTTGGCCTATGATAAGGCGTGGCGGCAGTATTCAACGGGTTCAATACTGACCAGTTTTCTGATGGAGTATGTGATTGACACCGATAAGGTGGAGGAGATCGATTTTCTGACAGGCAACGATGCCTACAAACAGGACTGGATGTCTGAACGTAGAGAACGTATCCTATTGAGCTGTGTAAAAAGTGTAAATCCAGCAGGGTGGTATCAACCGTTCGTTGAATCACTGAAACGTATGCTGAAAAAGCGATAAAGGTAGAATTTAGAATGAAACAATTTGTATTGGTTTACTTGGGCGGCACTCAGCCAACCAGCGAAGAGGAATCGAAGAATCATTTTTCGAAATATATGGAGTGGTTATCATCGCTCGGTGAAGCGGCTGTTATTCCTACAATACCTTTAAAGGATACAAGTACAGTAAGCTCTGATGGAACGATAAAAGACGGGGGCAGTTGCGCTATGTCAGGTTTCACAGTTATTAAAGCAGACTCGATGGAGACTGCACTATCGATAGCTCAGGATTGCCCATTTCTTGAAATTGGTGGTTCACTTGAGGTGTCTGAAATGATGGAGATGCCACTTCAGTCGTAAACTTTAAAGGGTGGGTGAATTCCACTAGTTTGGGGGTGCTTTATAATTTGCCTCATTTTATTCTGGTATATATATAATAAATCGTTCATGGGAAAAAACGCCATGTTTGATTTTTTCGTCTACGACCTGTCAGCTATTTGGAACTATAGAAATTATGAATCAACCTAAAATTTACCCCGGTTTAGACCATGACTCGAATGGCGGTATGACAACAGTCGGTAAAATTATCCGAGATGCGTGGCTGTTCGATATTCTGCCCGAGTCAGAAACCTGTGAAGGTTGGGGAGTCGCACGGATTGATGTAATTTACCAACAGGTGAATGCTGAATGGGATAAATACGGCAGTATGGTCAGTTCGTTGCCAGATGAATTAAAATCTCGACATAAGCGTATCTATGACGAGGCCATTGCTCAGGCCAAAACTCGTGGTTGGGATCCTGAGAATATTGCTGGCGATGTGGACTAATCAGGCTTGACTCCCTCCTAACTTATTAGAATGTTATTGTTATACTTCGTGCCGTACATCGGATGCTCTTATCGTCATATCACTGACCTTATCTTAACTTTTATTTAATAATCTCGTAAATATTTCACCTTATATATATAAACGAACCTAAACACTTTAATAGCGCAAAGTTCTCGTATAATTATCTTGTATCAATAATATTAATCAGGGTACTAACTGGGGTTATTTGAATAAAAGTATGAAGTTACTTATTATACCGATGTTCACGCTTAACCTATTTAAGCAAATGCTGATTTACCAAGGCTCAATCCAAAATTTAGTATTGAAGAAGGTAATAATAAGGTAGTAATTTTGAAAATGTACTTACATTTATAGCTAAAATATCATATCCTCTCACTCTCGAAAAATTCGAGATACAGAATCGAAGGAATATCAAATTTTACCTGTAACAGATGCCTATAGTAATAGGTTCAAAGTTATTAATTGAATTACTAAACAAAAAAACACTATTAACTCAGAACAGACTCAGGTGGCTGTTTTGTGGATAATTTAACCAATTACAATTATAGAGGAAATACCAATGTTCACGAGCAATCCCTTTGTCGAGCTTTCGGCATTAATATCAACAGATGTTATGCAGATGTACATCATTGTTATGGCTGTACTCGTCGCTGGCGGTACAATACTAGACATGATGCATAAGAAAAGTGCTAAGTACTTTTTCGAAGATGCAAAAAAAGCGAAAGCAAGTGCAACGCGCACAGTCGGTTCTGGTGAAAAAGCCGGTCTTGCAGTAGCCGTTCTAGCTAACGAAGTATTAACTTCAGGTGAATTTGCTAATACGAAACGTAGAATTTCTCACCTTTTAACCATGTATGGTTTTATCCTCTTTGTTGTTTCTTCAGCGTTAATGATTTTTGAAAGTGACTTAGTTGCAACAGAAACACTTGCTCAAATTTGGCACACAGGTGCAATCATGCTTTGTCTTGGTGGTTACTGGTTCTGGTTCTTCATTCGTGTGGATGTGAACTCAGAAGGTGCTAAATGGTACAAATTAGTACGTGCAGACATCTTTATCGTTTCATTATTCACTACTGCTACATTCGCACTGATCTGGTCTTACTTACAGTTTAACGGTATGAATGGCAAAGTTGGGGAAATGGGTTTAACGACATTGTTCTTCTTATTCTTCCTTATTTCAAATACAACACTATTTGCTAGCGTATTGTGGTCTAAGTTTGCACACATGTTCTTTAAACCAGCAGCAGCATTGCAAAAACGTATTGCTAAAGCAGATGGTTCAAACTTGAATTTGCCTACGGACTTCGATTTAACTGACCCAGCAGTACAAGCTAAATTCCCGGATATTCCAGAATATATGGGTAAAAAACCAGAATATATGGGTCATGGTATTAGACGTGAGTCACCAAACCACTACTAACATTAATTTAATAACAATTATTTAAGAAAGAGAGAATATTATGCCAACTTTTGTATATATGACTCGATGTGATGGTTGTGGCCAGTGCGTAGATATCTGCCCATCTGACATCATGCACATCGATAAAACGCTTCGCCGTGCTTATAACATTGAACCTAACATGTGTTGGGAGTGCTATTCATGTGTAAAAGCATGCCCTCATAACGCAATTGATGTTCGTGGTTATGCCGATTTTGCTCCACTTGGTCACTCAGTACGAGTTCACCGTGATGAAGAAAAAGGCACAATTGCATGGCGCATTAAGTTCCGTAACGGTAAAAAAGATATGGAATTACTCGCACCTATTACGACTAAGCCATGGGGCACAGGTTACCCAGATTTAGCTGCAGCAGCTACGCCTGCCGGTGACATGGTTAAGAGTGAAAATTTATATAACGAGCCTAAGTATGTTGCTATGAATGACTCTGCATTAGCTACGCTGGAATCAAATGGCTTAGAAATTAAAGAAGGGGTTTACTACTAATGGGCTACAAAACAATTATTGAAGATGATATTGATATCTTGGTAGCAGGTGCGGGCCTCGGTGGTACCGGTGCTGCTTTTGAAGCAAGATATTGGGGTAAAGACAAGAAAATCGTTATTGCTGAAAAAGCAAATATCGATCGTTCTGGTGCAGTAGCACAGGGTCTTTACGCAATTAACTGCTACATGGGTACGCGTTTTGGCGAAAACAATCCTGAAGATCACGTACGTTATGCGCGTATCGATTTAATGGGTATGGTTCGTGAAGATTTAGCCTTTGATATGGCACGCCACGTTGATTCAGCTGTACATCAGTTTGAAGAATGGGGTCTACCTATTATGCGTAACGCTAAAACTGGCTCTTACCTTCGTGAAGGTCGCTGGCAGATTATGATTCACGGTGAATCTTACAAGCCAATCGTTGCAGAAGCTGCGAAAAAATCAGCGGATAAAGTATTCAACCGTGTATGTGTTACTCATTTATTAATGGATGATGCTAAAGAAAACCGTGTTGCGGGTGCTGTTGGTTTCAACGTACGTACTGGTAACTACCACGTATTTAAGTCTAAGACTGTAATCTGTGGTGCTGGTGGTGCTTCAAATATCTTTAAACCACGTTCAGTTGGTGAAGGTGCAGGTCGAGTTTGGTACGCACCTTGGTCATCAGGTTCTGCATATGGACTTATGATTGAAGCTGGCGCGAAAATGACGCAAATGGAAAACCGTATCGTATTAGCACGTTTCAAAGATGGTTACGGTCCTGTTGGCGCATACTTCTTACATCTTAAGACGTATACACAAAACTGTAATGGTGAAGAGTACGAATCAAAATGGTTCCCAGCACTTCAAGAAATGGTTGGTAAAGAATACTTGGATCCAGAAGCGTCTCACGCGACGCATCGTCCTATTCCAACATGTTTACGTAACCATGCAATCATCAATGAGGTGAATGCAGGTCGTGGTCCAATCCACATGGTTACAATGGAAGCATTCCAGGATCCACATTTAGAAGAAATTGGCTGGCATAACTTCTTAGGTATGACGGTTGGTCAAGCAGTACTTTGGGCTGCAACAGACGTTGATCCTAAATACGAAAACCCAGAATTAACAACTTCTGAACCATATGTAATGGGTTCACATGCAACAGGTTGTGGTGCTTGGTGTTCAGGTCCTGAAGACGTTTCTCCAGATGAATACTTCTGGGGTTATAACCGTATGACGACCGTTGCTGGTTTATTTGGCGCAGGTGATGCTGTTGGTGGTACACCACACGCATTCTCATCAGGTTCTTTCACTGAAGGACGTTTAGCGGCTAAAGCGGCTTGTAAATATATTGATGATGGTAAAGCAGAAGGCATTCGTGTTTCTGAAGAACAAATTAGCCGTCGTAAAGAAGAAATCTACAAACCAATGGAAACTTACACAGTTGGCCGTAACGAAATTGTTGCTGGTTCTGTTAATCCTAACTACATTAACCCACGTCAAGGTCTGGATCGTTTACAGAAGTTGATGGATGAGTACTGTGGTGGTTTTGGTGTTAACTACATGACTAATGACAAGCTTCTTAGCATCGGTCTTAAGAAAATGGCTGTTCTAGGTGAAGATCTGGATAAAGTCGCTGCTGAAGATATTCATGAACTACTTCGTGCATGGGAATTGAAGCATCGTTTCTTAACGTCAGAAAGTGTATTCCAGCACACGATGTTCCGTAAAGAAACTCGCTGGCCTGGTTACTACTACCGTGGTGACGCTATGAAGGTTGATGATGAGAACTGGCATGTATTAACAGTTTCTCGTCGTGATCCTCAAACTGGTGACTACACGATGGAAAAAGCACCTCTTTACCATCTTGTAGGTGACATTGAAGATAAAGATTTAGCTAAATTGAAAGCTGAAGGTCACCATTAAGCAAATAAAGGCTTGATTTTGCTAGTATAAGGAAATCACGCAGTAATATATTTGCGTCAAAGAAGGACTGGCATGTATTGTGTCGGTCCTTTTTTTATCTAAATAGGGGCAATATAATCCTGTATAGATAAGGCTAAGAAAACTTGCGTATTTTATTGAGACAGTTAAATGAATATTATTGAAAACACAGATGAAGAAATTTTAGAACATGCACACACAATGTGGGCAGATCTTGTTAAATACTCGAATGAAGGAAACTACGGAGCCTTTACTCGTAACTTTTCGGCCTCGTTTATGAAGGGCGCGAATGAAGTTGAAATGGGTAAGCAGTTTGCGCGTAGTGATCTAGCAAAAAATTTGTCAGACGATTACACCTATCTTGGCTTAATACGTCGTGGCGAACATGTCACCGTTCTTTACAAAGTGATTAATAAAAAAGATAAAGGTGAATGGTTGGGTCGATTAGTACTTGGTTTTGAAAAAGAAAGAGTGAAAATTTTTGGCGCCACTTTATTTTAAGATCGGTTTTCCTAAGATAAAAGCACTGAAATAGATAACATTAACAAGCACAGGTTTAATTAAGTATGTCAGATACAATTGAAGATGAAAAATTCGTCGA
>Ga0316209_1001572_pt1 | contig 22695 bp, 22 predicted proteins | sample 6monopyrite_MG_FD_204945 | JGI IMG/M metagenome (GOLD analysis project Ga0316209, IMG submission 204945) | Microbial mat bacterial communities from mineral coupon in-situ incubated in ocean water Damariscotta River, Maine, United States -... | ecosystem: Environmental > Aquatic > Marine >...
AGATGTATGGGGTCCACGACCTATAAAGAATTCCGCAGTCACTTTGAAAAAGACCGTGCATTGCTACGCCGGTTCCAGAAAATTGACATCAATGAACCTTCTGTCGCAGATACAATTAAAATTCTTAAAGGCTTGAAACCTTATTATGAAGAGCATCATGGGGTTAGATATACCGCCGAGTCTTTAAAAACAGCGGTGGAGCTCTCTGACCGGTACATTTCAGATCGCAGGCTACCAGATAAAGCCATTGACGTTATTGATGAAACCGGGGCAGCGCAAATGCTTCTGGCACCATCGAAACGGAAGAAAACTATTAGTGTAAAAGATATTGAAGCGGTGGTCGCAACGATTGCACGCATTCCGCCAAAATCTGTTTCACGCGATGAAACTCGTGTGATGAGCAAACTTGAGAATGATCTAAAGCGGGTTGTCTTTGGGCAAGATATGGCTATTGAAGCACTTTCTTCTGCTATCAAGCTGTCGCGTGCAGGGCTTCGAGAGCCAAACAAACCTATCGGCTCATACCTCTTCAGTGGCCCAACTGGGGTTGGTAAAACGGAAGTAGCAAGACAGCTTTCACATTTGTTGGGTGTTGAGCTGCACCGGTTTGATATGTCCGAGTATATGGAGCGGCATTCAGTATCGCGGTTGCTTGGTGCACCTCCAGGGTATGTCGGGTTTGATCAGGGTGGGCTTCTAACGGATGCCGTTGACCAGCATCCACATTGTGTTCTGCTTCTTGATGAGATTGAAAAGGCACACCCAGATCTCTTTAACGTGCTGTTGCAGGTTATGGATAATGGTGCCCTGACGGATCATAATGGTAAAAAGATTGACTTTCGTAATGTCATTATCGTTATGACAACGAATGCGGGTGCCAGAGATCTCAGTAAATCAGCCATTGGCTTTGGCCGCGAGACAGATGACACAGCAAGTGATGAAGCCATTAAACAGACATTTAGCCCTGAATTTAGAAACCGGTTGGACGCAACAGTACCCTTTGGGTTTTTACCACCAGAGGTCGTTGAGCGTGTTGTTGAGAAATTTATTTTACAACTTGAGTTGCAGCTTACAGAGCGGAATGTTGAAATTTCTCTTGATGCGAAGGCAAAAGCTTGGCTTGCAGAAAAAGGGTATGACAAAAATTATGGTGCACGACCCCTAGCAAGGGTTATTCAGGAAAACATCAAAAAGCCACTCGCTGATGAACTTCTGTTTGGGAAGCTCGTAAAAGGTGGCGAAGTTATTGTGAAAGTGAAGGATGATAAATTAACTTTCGAAATAACTGCTTTTGTACCACCAGCACAAGCAAGTGCAACAGGCCCAAAAACAACAGGGCAGTCTAAAGGTAAGGTTTCAGAAACAGTAAAGTAACGTACAGGATTGATTATGTTATCGACGGATCGTTTGATCTTGAGAGAGTGGCGCCAAGAAGACTTGGCGCCTTTTTCACAGTTAAACGCTGATGAAGATGTTATGCGATTTTTCCCGAGCACTCTACCAAGAGAGAAAACAAAAGCCTTCGTTGAAAGGGCCTCGAAGCACATTAGTGATTATGGGTTTGGATTATGGGCCGCAGAATTGAAGGAAACTGGCGAATTTATAGGCTTTATTGGTATGCACAATGTGCGCGATGAGCTGCCCTTTTGCCCGGCTATAGAAATTGGTTGGAGATTAGGCAAAGCGTTTTGGGGTAAAGGCCTTGCTCCAGAAGGCGCGCGTGCTGTGCTTGCATATGCCTTTTCTCATGCTGGTTTAAAAGAGGTGGTCTCATTCACAGCCACGGTTAACACGCCATCTTGTCGGGTTATGGAGAAAATTGGTATGATGCGTGACTATGACGGTGATTTTGAGCATCCTATTATACCAAAAGGACATAAGCTTCGCCCCCATGTTTTGTTTCGTATGAAAGCTACCGACCTTATGGGGTTTTAAACGGCGTTTTACTGGCTAAAAACTCTAGCTCTGCATCCACTGCATGGCGTTCGTGTTGAAGATAATGCTCAACAGCCTCACGAAAGCCCGGGTTTTCAATCCAATGGGCACTGTATGTAAGCGTTGGTACATAGCCTCGGGCGAGTTTGTGGGGGCCCTGCGCCCCGGCTTCAACGGTTTTAAGGCCATGCGCGATCGCAAAGTCTATTGCTTGATAATAACATGTTTCAAAATGGAGATAAGGGTGGTCCTCTATACAGCCCCAATACCGCCCATAAAGTGTATCATCACTTTTAAAGTTTAAGGCACCAGCAATATAATGTTCATGTTTTTTGCAGAGCATCAAAACTATTTTATTTGCCATGCTACCCCCAATCCGTTCAAAGAAATTTCGGTTGAGATAAGGTTGGCCCCACTTTTTGGTGCTAGTATCTAAATAAAACTCAAAAAACGCATCCCAGTGATGCTGTTTTATGTCAGTTCCTTCAAGGATTTCTATATCGATACCTGATAACAAGGCGGCTTTACGCTCTTTTTTAATTTGTTTGCGTTTTCGCGACGATAATTGTTCTAAAAAATCATCAAAATTCTGATATTCATGGTTTTGCCAATGAAATTGTTGATCTGTGCGAATAAGAAAGCCAGCTTTAGCAGCCAAGTCTGCCTCTTTTTTCTCTAAAAAAGTGATGTGTGTAGAGGAAAACCCGTGTTGCCTCGTAATATTTCCAAGGCTTTGTAAAAGGGCGATCTGTGCTGATATGGGTGTATCAGGTATTGTTAAAAGTCGAGAGCCCGTTACCGGTGTGAAAGGCACAGATGATTGCAGTTTAGGGTAATAGTTTCCGCCTGCTTGTGTATAAGCGTTCGCCCATGCATGATCAAAAACATATTCTCCGTATGAATGGCTTTTGATATAAAGTGGTACAAACCCAACAATTTTTGAAGTTTCAGAGTGTTGTAATTGAATATGGAAGGGCAACCAGCCTGTTTTTTCCGAGACACAGCCTGATTGTTCCAAAGCACAGAAAAACTCGTGGCTTAGAAATGGGTTTCCGTTGGTGCAAGCATTCCATAGTTTGGCATCAATATCTGACGTGCTGTGTATTATCTTGGCGCTGTAGGTCGTGTCGGGGGACACCTAAGTTCCTTTATTTACTCACCCTCGAGGGCAGGTTGTTCAAAAATAAGGGCGTCGGCATGTTGACGAGCAATGTTGACCATATGCTTGTCTTTAACAGTCCATGTAAGCAGAGGATTTCCATTTTTTCGCCATTTTTTACAAAAACTGTTTGGTAGTAGGTTAACATCACAGGCAAGGAAATCTGGTTTGGCTCTTTTTAACCAAAAAGGGATCAGTAGGCGGGTATGCCACTGTAAAAGTACTTCCCTGCCAATGACAACACCACGTGCGTACTTAGGCATATAATTTTTGAACCAGGTTGTAATACGGGGGTCAAAGCTCATAACCGCTACAGGGCCGGCATATCCTTCAAAGCAGTGGCGAACACCAGCGCATACCTTTTGAATATCCTTGTTAGGGCCAGGGGACTTAATCTCAATGAAAATAGGCACTTTTCCCTTAACAATATCCATAACATCCGGGAGTGACGGTATAGGAGTGCCGCTATTTCCTACAGGGAACTTTTTGAGCTGCTGAAAACCGAAATCTGCAACGGGGCCTTCGGCTTGTGTTAGGCGCTCTAGGGTGTCATCATGAAAAACGACAACAATATCATCCGCTGTTGTTCTAACATCGATTTCAACAGCGAGGCCTTTTTCGACTGCGGCGGCTACAGCAGCAATTGTATTTTCTTCTAACTTTGTACCCGCAGTATAGAGCCCACGGTGAGCAATGTTGAACTGCGTAAGCCAGGGGAAGTTCCGTTTTTTCATGCTGGGGGCCTGTTATTCAATTTCAACGAGAGCATCAATTTCAACAGTAACATTTAAGGGTAGGGCATTTGTCCCTACGGCTGAGCGGCTGTGTCGGCCTTTGTCACCAAATACGTCGACCATTAAATCACTCGCAGCATTTATGATTTGAGGTTGCCCCCCAAACCCGTTTTTGCAATTTACAAATCCGCCTAGTTTGACGATGCGTTTAACACGGTTTAAGTCACCGCCGCAGGCGGCTTTAAGTTGAGCAATAATATTTAGGGCACAGAGCCGGGCCGCTGCGCAAGCATCTTCAAGTGTTACCGTATCTTCTACTTTACCAACATATATAACTTTGCCGTCGCTTACGGGGACTTGTCCTGAAATACTTACAAGATTGCCAGCAACAACATAAGGGACATAGTTGGCGACAGGGGCAACGGGGTTTGGAATTTCTATGCCAAGTTCTGCTAATCTTTTATCGATGCTCATGAAAACTCCAATACTTTAAATAAATAATATTATTTTAAGGAGTTATAGCAAAGGAATGCAGATTTAAAAAGGGGCACTTGAGGCCCCTTTGTAACGCGTGATTAAATAAGGCCGATATTAGGTTGTTTGCGTGCTTCTTTATCGTCGTACATCGCTTGATCCGCGTCGTCTATGAGCTTCGCAGGGTCGGTCTTTCCATCAAAGTGCTGGATGCCTATAGAGCAGCTAATATGGATTTTTTTACGATTAACAGTAATGAAGCTCTTGTTGATTTCTCGCTGCAAGGTCCGTAGCCGAGCGCGCCCTTGCTCTGGTGTACAGCGTGTAAGTATCGTAGCAAACTCATCACCAGCAATACGGGCAACAATATCATCGGGCCGCACAAGGTTCTTTAGACATTTAGCGACTTTTCGCAGAACGGCATCCCCTGCATTATGACCATGAATATCATTCACCAGTTTAAAGTTATCAAGGTCAAGAAAACCAAGAACGCCTGTTTCCCGGTGGCGTGCAGCAGATGAAAGAATGCGCCCGAGGGCAGAGCGTAAACCCCGGCGGTTGGTTATGCCTGTTAGTTCATCTGTAACTGATAAGTGCTCCAGAAAAGAAATACGATCGTCTTGCTCGGCCATGCGTTGCTCGGCTGCGGCAGCAAAGCTTAGTACTTCAGTGATAAGTTGCCAGCCAGAGCTATCAAATTTCATTTCGGCATTTGCAGCAGTTTGCATTAATTTATTTGCAAGTGTACTCACATAAGGATTGAGTTCTGCTTTTTTAGACAATTTTCTTTTTGGCTGCTCAGTCATGCCAGTCTCCTCATACTAAAATATACTAGAATATAAGCAAGAGGTGTGCCAATTGAATGCTTCGTAACATATTGTTTTTACTAATTTATATTTAATTTTTATTACGGTCTGGGGAGGTATTTTTTGCCCCCTGGAAATTTCGTCCTTTGCCGATTGCAGAGGTGCCATATTTTCCCTTCAAGGTGTCCATTGCTCTTTCCGCATTAGCTTTTTTGGTTCTTTTGGGTTCTAGAAGGTCCGGTTGGTCAGCCTCACTAAGAGGGCGAAAATGGCTTACGCCAATACCAAGTAGCCGATAGGGCGTGCCACCGGTTAAAGGTTTTAAAAGCGACACACCTACTTCAAAAAGATTTTCGGCAAGTTGGGTGGGAGCTTCGATTGTGCGTGACCGTGTAATAACCCTGTGCATGCTGGTTTTTACTTTGAGAGTGATTGTCATACCTGCCAGGTGTTTACGCTTTAAATCTGCAGCCACAGTTTCGCACATATTCCACAGTAGATTTTCAAGTTTTGTATAGTCTGCAATATCCTTTGGAAATGTACGTTCTGAAGAAACACTTTTCATGCTGTTGCTAGGCGCGATTGTGCGGTGATCTATACCCCGTGATAAACGGTAAAGACGTTGACCTGTTTCACCGTACCGTCGCATGAGTGATGCCTCATCCATCGTTTGTAATTGGCTGATTTGGCTCAGGCCATCTTTTGCAAGCTTTTGCGCTGACTTTTTCCCTATCCCATAAATTCGAGTAATGGGCAGTGTTGCGAGAATAGATTTTGCATCCTGATTACTAATAACGGTGAAACCACGAGGTTTGTCCATATCAGAGCCCAGTTTGGCAAGGAATTTGTTAGGAGCAAGCCCAATAGAGACTGATATCCCGATCTCTTGTTCAACTTCCTGCGCAAAATGTGCAAGTAAAGTTGCAGGAGCTGCTTTATGGACCTTTTCTGTGCCGGTAAGGTCTAAGAAGGCTTCATCTATTGAAAGCGGCTCTACAAGTGGGGTTAGTGCACGCATTTTCTCCCGAATCTCTAAACCAACTTGTTTATATAATTTCATGTTGCCTCGAATAATAACGGCATCAGGACAGAGTTTTTTTGCTTTATACATTGGCATGGCAGAGTGCACACCGTTCATGCGGGCAATATAACAAGCTGTTGAGACAACGCCCCTTTGTTCGCCGCCTATGATTAGTGGCTTTGAGGCTAGTTCCGGGTTTTCTCGTTTTTCTACAGACGCAAAAAAAGCATCACAGTCAATATGCGCTATTGAAAGGGTAAAGAGTTCAGGGTGTGAAATTATTTTAGGTTTCCCGCACTCGGGGCAGGCTTGTGCTGTTTCAAAGATATGAAAACAGCTTCTACAAAGAGACTGTTTAGGCAAGGATCTTTGGGGTGTTAATGTCATAATCCCCTATCCTCCCCAAGAGGGTAAGCGCCGCCATATTGATGGCTGCTCATAAGCTGGGCCCTGCGGATGAGCGGCATACTATAGCACCAATTTATTAGGGTGTGTAGTGACGCCTTTTGGAAGGTGATAGTGCCGCGATTCGGCAGTAGAGTGTATAAATACTGCCACTTTAGTGCCTAAAAAATCAATGTTCACGTGCATGGTAGACCCCTTCAAGCTTAAGCAAATATTTAGTTATTTCGGGCCAGCTGTAACAGCGACTATGGGCATCAGTGGCATGCGGTGCGAGTTTTGATAGTCGGTTGTCGGCGATAAAATGAATACGGTGAGTAGACGGGCTATGCTTTGCAACAGAAGTATGGTGGGGCGGTAAGTCGTCAATGAAGGCAGTTGGGCAGCGTGAAAGAGTACTAATTTTTTTAACAACTGGTCCTTTTTCCCCTTCGTTTGCTATAACCGGGTAGGTCATGCCGAGTTGTTTGAGGCTTTGTTCTCTTCTGGCTCGACAGTGTTCAGGGATATTCGTTAAAATGAGCACCTGAAAGTGTTTAGATAAGCTGTGCAGGGCATCAGCAGCCCCGTCAACCGCGGGGATTGTATCAACACATTCATCAAAAAATTCTTCAAGGAGCAGCTTTACAGTTGCGGTATCAGCGACATCTTTGCTGCCTCGATGAAATATATTCCCTTGAAGCCGAAAACTGTTGAGGTGAAGTTCAAAGCCTTTAGAAGGGAAAAAATGTTCAAGGGAAGTTACAAATTGAAGCAAGACCTCATCTGCATCAACTACTAAAACAGGCTGGTCTGGAAGGAGGCTATTTATTGTTTTCTCAAGCATATGCTATTTACCATTCTTGCCCTATGCCACCGCCAAGAGCGCGCCAAGCTTTTACAATTCTTTCTGGGGACTCCGCGACATGTTCTGAGAAAACTAATAAATCAGGCTCATGCGATATGAGGAAATCCAAGGGGCTAACTAAAAAATCTGTGTCTTCTATGTGTCTACGCATATCGTCTGATGATACCCCACTTAATGTAAGGAAACGATCTCGTAACGTGTCTTGGGATAAGATGAATGATAAAGCTTCTAAAGCTAGTGTTTTCGCGGGATCCAGTTGCATGGCGATGAGCCTTTAATGTATGATTATTCTGTTTATTTTGGCAGAAAAAACCTCCAACTGGAATGCTAAACTTTGGTGTAAATAAGAAACAAACACAAAAAAATATACTTAAGTTTTGTATCGGTCTTGTTTTTTTCACAATTTAAAGCCTATTATTTACAGGGGAAACAGCTGGGTAAGTATAGTAGACCTAACTATAGTAAAGGGCCGGGAACCATATGAGTAAAAAGATCCTGATTGTTGAAGATAACGAATTGAATATGAAGTTGTTTTGCGATCTTCTTGAAGCTCACGAGTATGAAACCATTCAAACTCGCGATGGTATGGCAGCTCTTGATCTCGCACGGGACCATTCGCCTGACCTTATTCTAATGGATATTCAGTTGCCAGAGGTCTCTGGCCTAGAAGTAACCAAATGGCTTAAGGAAGATGAGGACCTGCGTAAAATTCCAGTTATTGCTGTTACAGCCTTTGCAATGAAAGGCGACGAGGAAAAGATACGTGAGGGTGGGTGTGAAGCGTATATTGCCAAACCCATTTCTGTTGGTCATTTCCTTGAGACGGTTAAGCAGTTCGCAGGGTAATAGGCCATGACAGCAAGAGTGCTGGTGGTTGATGATGTTCCGCCTAATGTAAAGCTCCTTGAAGCAAAGCTTACGAGTGAGTATTTTGATGTCTTGACCGCCTATAGCGGCCCAGAAGCCTTGGATGTTATCTCCAGAGAACATCCTGATATAATTCTTCTTGATGTTATGATGCCGGGCATGGACGGCTTCGAAGTGTGTCGCCGTATCAAAGCGGATCCAACAACTGCATATATACCAGTCGTGATGGTAACGGCCCTGGATCAACCGTCAGACCGCGTGGCGGGCCTTGAGGCTGGAGCTGATGATTTTCTTACGAAGCCTGTGCAGGATATGGCCTTGTTTGCACGGGTACGCTCTCTTGTCCGTTTAAAGGTTATGATGGACGAACTTCGCAACCGGGAAACAACGGGTGCGAGTTTGGGGTGGGAGAATGAGGAAGAGGTGCCGGTTGAGGTCGACATGCCTACCGATGGCTCCATCCTTATTGTCGATGAGCAAGAACGTGTCATGGAACGGATAGCGCGTGCTCTTGATGGTGTTGGTGAGCTTACCTTTATTGCGGGCGGTGATGATGCTGCTGAACGTGCCCGTGAGAAAAATTTTGACCTGATTATTGTTTCCTTAACGATGCGAAACACAGATGGGTTGCGGGTGTGTTCTAAACTACGAAGTTTTGAGCAAACGCGACACGTGCCTATTCTTGTGATGGTTGATGATGGAAATACAAAGCTTTTGGTACGGGCGCTAGAAATGGGTGTGAATGACTATGTTGTGCGCCCTGTAGACCGTATGGAGTTTTTGGCGCGCGTTAAAACACAGTTAAAGCGAAAACGGTATGCGGACAAATTGTGGGAGAATTTCCATTTGTCCATGCAGCTAGCCACAACAGATGCTGTCACAGGTCTCTATAACCGACATTATTTAACAAGTCACATGGAGACCCGTCTAGAGGCTGCCCAACGCAGCGATAAGCCACTTTCTATAATGATGATGGATATTGACCACTTTAAACTTGTTAATGACACGTACGGGCATGCGGCTGGTGACTTAGTGTTAAAAGAGTTTGCGAATAGAATCGGGAAAAACATCCGAGGGGTCGATTTGGCTGCTCGCTACGGAGGTGAAGAGTTTGTGGTCATGATGCCTGAAACACCCACTGACTGGGCTTACATGATTGCAGATAGGTTAAGGCAAGAGGTGTCGGAAAATCCGTTTGATGTGGGGATTGCTTCTGGCCCGATAGAAATTAGTGTTTCGATCGGTGTGTCGACGAGTCGCCCCGATATTACCTCTGCTGCTTTGCTCGCAGACGCCGATAAAGCCCTTTATGAGGCTAAGGAAGCTGGACGAAATAAAGTTATTATTGGAGCAACATAGTGTTCATGAAATTATGCTGTGGTCTCTGGGGCATATAAGACAAAAAAAACGCCGCAACCAAAAGGGTGCAGCGTTTTTTTTGATCTTTAGGGGAGTAAGATTATTTAATCTTAGCTTCCTTAAATTCTACGTGTTTCCGTACAACCGGGTCGTACTTACGTTTGACCATTTTCTCAGTCAATGTACGCGGGTTCTTTTTGGTTACGTAGAAGTAGCCGGTGTCCGCTGTGCTAACCAGCTTGATCTTGATGCTGGACGGCTTTGCCATCGTATTCTCCAAGAAAATAGTTTATCTAATCACTCAATGTGATCCGTGTGAGGCCGCAAAATACTCGGGAGCAGCTATAAGTCAAGGACTGTTTATCAAAAGAATGATTTTTTTTACAATAAAATTCAACAATTCAGAAAAAGCTAACACACAGGTAACTAATTTTATGGCACAAAGGACTAAATTATTTGTTTAGATAGGGTCAGGCATGACAGACATTGATTTTCTTGAAGAGTTAAGAACAGACGCAATTGATTCTGCTGAAGATAGACTGAGTAACCTTAATGAAACTGTAGAGGCATTTTTAGATGGCTCTATCGACAGCAGGTCTGCACTTTCTACCATTCGTTTAGAGGCACATTCTCTTAAAGCAGTGGCATCCAGTTTTGATATGAAAGCATTACTCGTCCTTGTACACCGCTTTGAGGACTATTTTTTTAATGTCACTAAAATTACCAAAAATAATTGCCGAGATGTTCGGTTTTATTTGGACCGATTGTCAGAGTGCCTTGAAGCATTTGTACATAACCGAGAATTAGACGTTTCCGTCATCATGCGCCAGCTACCGAATAAAGGTGGTTTTGAAGTTGGTGATATTATGGTGTCAGAAATTGAGGTGATGCTGGTTATGGCCCCAGGTACAGCCACCAAAATTGTAACGCGTGAATTGCTTGAATGCGGTTACCGGATGATAAATGTTGCGTCTACTATGGATGCTATTCAGTTGATTCCGTCAATGAAACCTGATGCGGTTATCGTATCGAGAATCATGCCAGAATTAACAGGGGTAGACTTAGTCTGTGCCCTCAAATCTATGCCAACCACCCAAAAAATTCCTGTTGCATTGTTAGCGACGGAAGGTGGAAGCTTTGCAAACCTGCCCAAAGGGGTCCCTGTTTTGCGTAAAGGCAAAAATTTTGCAGATGATGTTGCGGATGTATTTGTTAAGTTAGGTATTTTATAGAACACCTAACTTTTGGGCTTGGCGGTACGGTTGCGACTGTGCCGCCGTTTATTTTGCTTTTGGCGGTGCGTACTGGCACGTTTGACACGTTTTGTGACGCCCGACAAAGCCCCCTCATGTATCAATTCTAGTTTTAGACCACCTGTATGACGATTCGCCTCAGTAAGGCGCACATCAATTTTGTCGCCTAAAGTAAAGGTTTGTCCGTGGCGTTCTCCTACAAGCTGATGTCGGTCAGTGTTCAGAGTATAATAGTCGTTACCAATTTCAGAAATGGGAACCAAGCCATCGCCACCAAAAGGCTCTAAGGTAACAAAAAGCCCAAACCGTGTGACCGCAGAAATACGGCCAATGAAGTCACCGCCAACATGGTCGGCAAGATAAGAGGCCATATAACGGTCAGTTGAATCGCGTTCAGCGGCCATCGCGCGGCGCTCTGTCCCCGAAATATGCTCTCCTACATCAGCGAGTTCAGCAATTTCTTTATCTGTTAAACCATCACCCCCCAACTTGAGGGCCTTGATAAGACCTCGGTGCACCAGTAAATCAGCATACCGGCGAATGGGCGAGGTGAAGTGCGCATAACGGCTCAAGGCCAGACCAAAGTGACCCATATTATCAGGGCTGTAATAGGCCTGTGTTTGGCTTCGAAGAACGACCTGATTAACCATATGTTCGTGCGCTGTGTCTTTTACCTTGCTCAATATACCGTTGAAAAGGGAAGGTCGCATAACTGTCCCTTTCGCCAGTTTAAGATTCAAAGTCGACAAAAACTCCCTAAGGCTATCAAGCTTGTCCATAGGGGGTTCTTCATGAACTCGGTACATTGCAGGTATTTTGTGCTTTTCAAGCTCTTCCGCAGCACAGACATTTGCAGTTACCATAAATTCTTCTACGAGTTTATGGGTGTCTAGCCGCTCGCGCAGGGCAATGCCCTTTACATGCCCTGTGTCATCCAGTTCAATTTTACGTTCAGGCATGTCAAGCTCAAGCGGTTCGCGTTTGGTGCGGGATAATACCAGTGCCTTATAAGCACCATAGAGCGGTATCAGGACTGTATCGAGCAGAGGGGCTGTTAAGTCATCAGTATTACCATCCAGCGCTCGTTGAGCTTGTTGGTAGTTGATATTGGCATGGCTATTCATCAAGCCACGCTCGAATTGGTGGCGAATTTTTTTACCGTTTTTGTCGAACCACATATGCACCGCCATACACGCACGGTCTTTTCCGGGCTGTAAGCTGCATAAGCCTGCTGATAATGCCTCAGGTAACATCGGGACAACACGGTCGGGGAAATAGCAGCTGTTACCCCGTTTGATGGCTTCTATATCAAGGGCACTCCCTGGCCGCACATAATTGGAGACATCAGCAATGGCTACAATGGCATGCCAACCACCTGAGTTCGTTGGGTCAGGGTCAGTTTCAGCCCAAATAGCATCGTCATGGTCTCTTGCATCGACAGGGTCAATAGTGATGAGCGGGATGCGGCGAAAATCGGTACGTTTACCAAGGGTGACGGGCTGTGCACTTTCTGCTTCGGTAATAACTTGGTTAGGAAACTCATAAGGTATGTCATGGGTATGAATAGCAATCATACTTATTGATTTTGCAGAAGATACATCGCCTAACCTTTCGCGGACACGCGCACGTTTTGGGCCTGATGTACGGCGGTTAGACTTTACAGGCTCTGCCGTTACAAGTTCACCGTGCTGCGCTGCAGCCATATCGTCGCGATCAACCCAATATTCATCACGGTTTTTTTTGTCGACTGGTATGATACGGCCCCCTTCTTCTGATCCTTGGAAAATGCCGAGAATTGCTGAAGGGACAGCTTTCAAATGTTTGATAATATCTGCACGGTAAACAGGCGGGTTATCTTTGATAGGGGTAAGTTTGGCCAGTGCTCTGTCGCCGCGCCCCAATGCAGGGCCTTTACCACGTTTCTTTTCCGATAAATAGATTACTGGAGGGGTCCCTGAACCATCCCAATTTACGGGCTTGGCTAGGGCGTCACCATGTTTATCAGTACCGGAAAATTCAATGATTTGCACATTAGGAAGCCGGTCTGCCGGGCGAAAAGTGCGAAGCTGATCTTTTGCGATAAGGCCTTCGTCAGCAAGGCTTCGGAGGAGTTTCTTGAGTAAAACCTTATCCGGGCCAGTAATACGAAAAGCGCGAGCAATCTCGCGCTTTGTTACCTTGCCCCTAGAATCTTTGATAAAAGCAAGTATGTCTTCTTTGCTTGGAAAATGGTCCTGGCTATTTTTCGGTGCCAAATGCAGTCCTTAGTTTTTCTTGGCCCTAAGTTAGGACGCTTTTTTCTTGGTAGTTTTCTTTGCTGCAGCTTTTTTTGCGGGTGCTTTTTTAGCAGGCTTTTTCTTCGTAGCTTTTGCTGCAATCCATTCAAGAGCCTGTTCAAGCGTTACAGAGGTGGGTTCTGTACCTTTGGGGAGGGTTGCATTAATTTTTTTGTGATTCACATAAGGGCCATATCTGCCATCAAGGACACGCACAGCATCCCCGTCATCCGGGTGTTCACCTAGGTCTTTGAGGACAGTTTTTGCCCCGCCTTTTTTGGCTGCTTGATCTGCAATTAAAGCCACAGCACGGTTTAAGCCAACGGCGAAAACCTCTTCGCTTGATGATAGTTTTGCGTAAACCCCATCATGTGCGACATAGGGGCCATAGCGACCAATAGCGCTGGTAATGGGTTTTGCTGTTTCCGGATGGTTGCCAAGTGTGCGTGGCAGAGACAACAAGGCTAATGCTTTTTCCAAGTCAACGGTGCCTATGTCCATATCCTTGGGAATGCTGGCCCGTTTTGGTTTTTCGCCTTTTGGCGCTTCACCTAGCTGAATATAGGGTCCAAAACGGCCAACCTTTATTGTAATATCATTACCGGTTTCTGGATCAGCACCGAGAAGTGTTGGGCCATCGTCGCTGGCTTCTCCGTTGGCGTCATTTTTAGTGCCGAACTTACGTGTGTAGCCACACTCAGGATAATTAGAACACCCGACAAAAGCACCATAGCGGCTTGTTTTCAGGCCTAGCCGGCCATCATCACAGGAAGGGCATTTGCGCGCGTCATCATTTTCAAACAGCATTGGCCCGAGGTATTCATCAAGGGCATCAATGACCTCGGCGTTCCGTACACCGATAATTTCTTCAGTTTTGGGTTTGAATGCAGCCCAAAAGTTTTGGAGAACGTCTTTCCAGTTTTCTTCGCCAGCAGAAACATGGTCAAGCTGCTCTTCAAGGTTAGCTGTAAAGTCATATTCAACATAGCGATGGAAGAATTTCTCCAAGAAAGCCGTTACCAAGCGCCCTTTATCATCAGGGATGAAACGATTGCGGTCCATATGGACATATGTGCGATCCCGGAGAACGGTTAGAACAGACGCGTAAGTGGAAGGGCGGCCAATGCCGAGCTCTTCCATTTTTTTCACAAGACTAGCTTCTGTATAGCGAGGAGGAGCATCGGTAAAATGTTGTTTTGGCGTAACTTGCTCAAGAGAAACAATCTCACCATCGGTTAGAATAGGCAAAAGCTCTTCTTTTTCACCTTTATCATCATCCTTACCTTCCTGATAAACAGAAAGGAAACCATCAAACTGGATCACTGTACCTGTGGAGCGTAGTTCCGCTGTGCTGTCTGCGTTCATAACTGTGACAGTTGTGCGCTCCATCTGAGCGCTTTCCATTTGGCTCGCAATTGTTCTTCGCCAAATAAGTTCGTAAAGTTTCTTTTCGTCACTATCGAGTGTTGACGCAACATCGGCAGGACGCCGCATGGGGTCTGTTGGGCGGATTGCTTCGTGCGCTTCCTGAGCATTTTTCGCTTTTGTTTTATAGATACGCGGTTCTTTGGGCAGATACTTGGCGCCGTATCGATCATCAATGAGTTTCCGTGTTATATTCATGGCTTCTTGGGCCATGGTCACACCATCGGTACGCATATAGGTGATAAGACCGGTTACTTCCCCATTAATTGGCTTGCCTTCATACAAGCTTTGAGCAACGCGCATGGTTTTGTTCGCAGGGAAACCAAGTTTCCGGGCGGCTTCTTGTTGCAACGTTGATGTTGTAAAAGGTGGCTGAGGGTGACGGCGCGTTGGTTTGCGCTCCACAGAACGCACAGTTAATGGTGTGCGCTCAACAAGGGCTGCCCCATTTTTTGCACTTGTTTCATCACCAAGCGCATATTTTGTTAGCTTCTCGTTGTTTAGCGCAAAAAGACGACCCGTGAAATTTTTACCCGCAGCATTTTTGAGGGCAGCTTCAACAGACCAATATTCACGCGCGACAAAGCGTTCAATTTCATTTTCGCGCTCGCATACAAGACGCAGTGCCACAGATTGCACACGGCCAGCGGAGCGTGCACCGGGTAACTTGCGCCATAAAACAGGGGATAATGTAAAGCCAACAAGATAGTCTAGCGCACGGCGTGCCAGATACGCATTGACGAGTTCTTTGTCCAAATCCCTAGGTTCGGCCATAGCTTTTAAAATAGCTGATTTTGTAATTTCATTAAAAACAACGCGCTTAATATCAACACCTTTTAAGGCACGTTTTTTTTCTAAAACTTCAAGCACATGCCAGCTGATAGCTTCCCCTTCGCGGTCGGGGTCAGTCGCTAGATAGAGTCTATCTGCGCCTTTTACAGCTTTTGCAATTTCAGTTAGCCGTTTATTTGAATCACTATCAACGACCCAGTCCATGGCAAAATCTTCATCGGGTTTTACCGAACCATCCTTCGCCGGAAGATCTCTAACATGCCCAAAACTGGCAAGGACTATATAGTCTTTACCAAGGTACTTGTTGATAGTTTTTGCCTTTGCGGGCGATTCTACAATAACGACGTTCATACGCCTGAAAGTCCTTACTTGGTGCTTTAATATTAGATTAAAGGCACTGAATTTGAGTGTTATCCCTGCCTTCACCTAGTTCGAAGCAGGAAAGATTGCAATGAGATTATTAATTTTTGCTTGAAATTCGACTAAATCGGTTGCCGCTATGGCGAATGATTTTACCCTCTAATTCTAATGTCATAAATGTTCCTAGAATATAATTTGTGGGCGCGCCGGATAAACGGACCACTTCGTCAATATGGATTGGGTTTGGGCTTAAATAGGCAAGTAAGTCGGCTTGTTTTGACGGTGTGGGCACTGTTGGAATGGTGAGGGTGGTTTGTTGGGTTTCCGCTTTAGAGGAGGGTGCTGTGTGTAATGTTGTACGCAATAAAGGCATTGTAGATAATTCTGTAAGTATGTCTTCTGCGCATTGTGTTAATATAGCGCCGTCTTTAATAAGTTGATTTGTTCCCTGAGAGCGCGGGTCAAGGGGGGAGCCGGGTACAGCAAAAACATCTCGGCCTTGATCAGCTGCAAATCGAGCGGTGATTAAAGACCCCGATTTTTTAGCGGCTTCTATAACAAGGATACCTTCACTAAGCCCCGAGATAATTCTGTTTCTTCTTGGGAAGTGTTTTGCTTGGGGTTTGGTGCCGAGGGGCATTTCACTAACCAGCAACCCTTGTTCTGAAATATTGTGAAATAGGGCTGCATTTTCCGGTGGATATATATTGTCGAGACCACCAGCAAGGCAGGCGATAGTAGCATAGGGTAGAGAAGCTTTGTGGGCTTCTGTATCAATACCGCGTGCTAGGCCAGATACAATGGCTATGCCTTTTGCGGATAAATCTGCACAAATTTTCTTTGTGAACTTTAAGCCGGAAGCACTTGCATTACGAGCCCCAACGACAGCAATGGCTGTCTTTTGAAGCAATTGAATGTCTCCGAGAGCCGCTAAAACTGGAGGTGCATCAGCTATTGCGGCTAGGCGCGCAGGATAGAGATGATCGCCTAAAAATAAGAGCGTAATCCCTTTTTGTATTGTCTTTTCATATTCTAGGTAGATTGCATCTTGGTCGGCGAGACTTTCCGCATGCTTACTCTCTTGAAGGGAGCTGAGGGCATCTATGGCTGAACCATGCGTTTCAATGAGTTTATTGAAAATTACTGGCCCAATACCTGCGGAACGAATGAGTCTTAAACGGGCCAGTTTTTCGTTGGATGATAGTGTGATGTTGTGTTCTTCCCCCATGGATAGAGACACTGCCCCTGTTCGGGTTATGCTGTCAATATATAGTGAGGAATGCAGCTTTATTTTTTACCTATTTTGGGCTCAGTACCAGTAAAAATACGGGCAATATTATCTCGGTGGCGCATGAATATCACTAGGGTCATAAAAGCAAGGGGAGCCCAGTTAATTTGGGTACCTTGAAAAAAATACATGCTAAGGAAAGGGGCTGCTAACGCACAGCATAAAGCGGCTAGAGAAGAGATGCGAAAAAGGGCTGCGGTAAGAAGCCATACGCCAATAGTTGCAAACCCGAGCAAAGGGAAGATAGCAATTAACGTTCCAAGAAAGGTTGCAACACCTTTGCCCCCTTTGAACTTAAGATAGATGGGAAAACAATGCCCAACAAAGGCCGCTGCACCGGCGTAAACTGTTAAGTCCTCAGTGAATAGATAGCGGGTTAACAGAACGGCAATCGCCCCTTTACCTGCATCCAAAAGTAAGGTTGCAAGTGCCAAGTCTTTGCGCCCTGTGCGCAGAACATTTGTGGCGCCTATGTTGCCTGATCCAACGTCTCTAATATCACCTAGTCCGGCAAGTTTTGTGAAAAGCAAACCAAAAGGCACTGAACCAAGAAGATAGCTCAATCCTAAGACAATGATCAGATCAAGTGACACCATATCTATGTTTCCTGAGTGAAGAGCGTTTTCCCGCCAACAATGGTTTTCCAAACTTGCCCTTGAACAGGAAGTGTGTCAAATGGCGTATTTTTTGCCGTTGACATTAGCTTCTCAGCGTCTATCACCCACGGTTTTTCAGGATCAAAGATTGTTAGATCTGCATATCTGCCGGTTTCTAATTTACCGGTGTCTAGTCCCAGTAAATTAGCAGGCGTTTCTGTCAAACTTCGCAGGATGGTCATCAAATTGGTTTTTCCTGAGTGAACCAAGGAAAGCGATAAGGCGAGCAATGTTTCAAGACCCACTACGCCGGGTGCCGCTTGACCAAAGGGTAACCGTTTCACATCTACACTTCTCGGGTCATGATCACTTACTAAGGTATCAATGGTGCCATCGGCTAGCCCTTCAATGAGGGCAAGGCGGTCCTCTTCGGCTCTAAGAGGGGGGCTTACTTTTGCAAACGTACGATAGCCCTCAACAGCATTTTCATTGAGATGCAAATAATGTGGGGCTGTGGAACAGGTAACTTTAGCGCCGCGTTTTTTTGCTGCCCGTATGGCCTCGACACCCTCTCGTGAGGATACAAGGGCAAAGTGAAGGCGCGTGCCTGTTAATTCAGAGAGCCGCACATCACGGTCAATTTGAATTGCTTCTGCTGCTGATGGAATGGCCTCAAGGCCTAGCCGTGAAGCTACTTCACCTTCATGGGCAACACCATCTGCGGCCAAGCTCTTGTCTTCAGGAAATTGAACAATCAGGGCATCAAAATAGCCAGCATATTCCATCAGCCGCCGGGCAACTTGGCTATCACTTGTTGCTTTGCGGCAATCCGTGAAAGCGACAGCGCCTGATTGTTTCATCTGACCAATTTCAGCTAGCTGAAGTCCCGCTAAGTCTTGAGTGGCAGCGCCCATAGGGTAAACACTGACGGTGTCACTCCCCACAGACCGACTACGAATGCGTTCAACGATAGGGTCACTATCAATGATGGTGGTTTGATCGGGTTGCAAGATTACTGTTGTAACGCCGCCGGCAAGGGCCGCTGCAACATCCACGGAATGGACACGCATATCAATCAGGCCAGGGCACAAAATACGCCCTTCGCAGTCTACGGTGTCTGCATCAGCAGGAATGTCAATATTAGCCCCGAAGGCTTGAATACGCTCATTTTCGACAAGAAGACTACCGTGTATATCCAAATCGGTTGCGGGGTCAATTAAGCGGGCATTGATAAAGGCTTTGATCATGTTTTGCTCCCCTCCCGCAGGTGGCGTGTTAAAACATCAAGGCAAGCCATCCGGACAGCGACACCCATCTCAACTTGTTCACGAATTGCAGAACGGTCGAGGTCATCGGCGATATCTGAAGCAATTTCAACACCGCGGTTCATTGGGCCGGGGTGCATAACGAGAACATCGTCTTTTGCATAACTGAGTTTTTCTGATGTTAGCCCCCAAAACCGATAATACTCCCGCAGAGAGGGTAAAAAGGCCCCCTGCATACGTTCCTGTTGTAGGCGTAACATCATAACAACATCGGCACCGTCTAAGCCCTCATCCATGCGGTGGTACACTTCGACACCCAAGCGGTCTACATCCTTGGGGAGGAGCGTTGGAGGGGCAACAAGCCGGACACGCGCCCCCATGGCATTGAGAAGATATATATTTGACCGCGCAACCCTGCTATGGGCAATATCCCCAGAAATTACAATTGTTTGGCCGTGAATTTTGCCTTTACGTCGGCGGATGGTTAAAGCATCTAGTAACGCCTGTGTTGGGTGCTCTGAACGGCCATCCCCTGCATTCAGTACGGCACAGTCCATTTTTTCTGACAAGAGCTTCACAGCACCACTATCAGCGTGCCGGACGACAAGTGCGTCAGGGTGCATCGCATTCAATGTGTCCGCTGTGTCGAGCAATGTTTCGCCTTTTTTAATTGAGGAAGAGCCTGTGGACATTGATATAGTATCCATGCCCAAGCGTTTTCCTGCGATTTCAAAGCTCATTAGGGTCCGAGTTGAGTTTTCAAAAAAGAGGTTGATTTGGGTTAGGCCAGCACAAATAGGGGTGGTTTTTTTTGCCTGCCGGTTTTGTTCGACATATCTGTCGGCTATATCCAGCAAAAACTTTATGGACGTAGGGTCCATATTCCATGTGCCAAGTAAATGTTTGTGCGGAAATAGAGAGCCTGAGGGCGGAAATACGTCCGCGCGCGGATAGGGTGCCTGTTCGGTCAAATGCGTACTCATTAAAGTGGCCTTATAAGGGCAAACAACACTGTCTGCAAGATGGATATTATATTTTCATTTTACAGCGTTAGAGAGCATGGAGTGCGCCTTGCAGGATATAGGCCGCAGCCATTTTATCAATGACTTGTTTTCTGCGAGCGCGGCTACTATCTGCCTCAATCAAAGTACGTTCCACTGCTGCGGTGGACAAACGTTCATCCCAAAGAACCTGAGGAAGGTCTATCCTCTCCCCGAGATTATGAGCAAATGACTTTACGGATTGGCAGCGAGGCCCCTCACTTCCGTCCATGTTGACGGGCCAACCAATAACAAAGCCCCCAACTTTTTCTTTTTCTACGATTTCTATAAGACGGACGATGTCGTTTTTAAATTTTGTCCGTTTAAGCGTTTCGAGCGGCGTGGCGACCACATGCATAATATCTGATAGAGCTAATCCTATGGTTTTTGTGCCAGGATCCATACCAAGCAAACGGTACCCTGGAAGGAGAGTTTGTTTTAACTCTGAGATGGAAACTATTTTACTCACTACAATTTCTCACTGAACATGTGTTGCGCCCCAACTTTGAGCCCGTAGGGTCGCATTTTCCCGGATGTTCATATAGAACATAGGAATATCATATGGGTGATAATTTTCACCAGCCATTTTATATTGCTGCCATGCTTCGCCGGGCAAATCAGTTATATATAAAACGCCGTCCGGTCCGCACTGGGCACCTGTAAACCCTTTTTGGGGTGGGGAAAGGGGGGCCTCTGCATCGTTGTTGCGTATGATTGCCCCGAGATGTGTCGAGCGTGGTGCGTTGCCACCAATAGTCCAGTCAAGAGGGTTTGTGCAAAGCATTTGTGACCCTTTGCGGGATTTACCAGACAAACCCACTGTTGTTTCCATATATGTCTTAAGGTTGACCGGGGCACCGCCAAGACCAAATGTTTGGTATGAGATGATGCAGCCTGTATCGGATTTTGTTGCGCATGCTCCAATGCCAGATAAAGCGTCAAGGTCAGCCTCAATACTGACAGGCCATCCAATAAGGTAGGCGGCAACAAAGCGATTTTGCAGCGCTGTGCCGCTGATTCTATGCTGTAATAAATACAAAAGATGCAATGAGCCTTGGCTGTGCCCTGCAAGAATAAAAGGTCTGCCATTATTTTTTTCGGCAATGAAATTATCAAATGCAGCAAGCACATCTGTGTAGGCAAGGCCTATAGCCTTAACCCCTTCTCCTGTCGTATCAAAAAAAGCCCCGAGAGTAGCCTGGCGGTATCGTGGGGCAAAAATTTGGCCAGCAGTATTAAAAGCACTGGCTTGCATTTTCATGGCGCGTAAATCAACGGCTTCATTAGCTTCTGGGGCTTTGATTGGGGCATTCCAGTGTGCTTTTTTAAGATACGTTGTGGGGTGAACAAAAAAGACGTCAACGTCAGGAATAATGGCTGTGTCGAAAACACCTTGAGGCCGATCAGTGGCGTGAGAGTTATAATTGGGGAGAGCTGCCCATGCGCTATCTTGCATATAATCCCGTGCTGCGTCACGCGTATCATCTTTAAAGGGTTGTGTTGGTGTGAAAGCAATTTTGAGTGCACGGTTAGTATCTGTTCCAAGCCAAACACTCCCAAGGATTACCAAGACTATTGCGGTGGCGACAATAAGCAAAAAAATTGCTGCCGGTTTAACTTTATGCTTTGCCATAAATCCCCCTTGTACCTTATCGCCTATGGCCATAACGCCATAATATAATCGTCTACAATACGACCATCTTCATACCGAATAGCTTGACGCCTTGTTCCTTCAACCTCAAACCCGCAATTTTTATATAGTACCAATGCACCATCATTATCACTATGCACATGTAACTCTATTCTTTCTAAAGTAGGGTGGCTAGAAACCCAATCGATAAAATGTGTTAATAGCCTTTTCCCAACGCCGAGGCCACGCCAACCCTCTTTCACCGACATTGTAAAACAGGTATTGTGGGTAACGCGCCTTCGGCGGTCTGTCCAATTGTCTAAAGCCCCAACAATTTCATGGTTAGAAATGGCTAAAAGACACGTTTCATAAGGATTTGAACGCTTTTGGTGAATCCAACGCCATTGTTTCAACGTCCCCATGCGAAATTCGTTAGGTTTTGTAATGAGATGATTTTTGGGCCGGAATATCTTTCGCTGATAAAGGTTGAGAGCTTTAGCATCAGACGGTTTTGCTGACCGTATAGAAAGAGGTGTTTTCAGTGCATGAGGCATCGGGCATAGGTACCTTATAGTCATTGTCTCGGCTTGCTTGCAACATGCAATGATGAGCATAATCTTGCTATTACACAATAGGCTATTGTAGTGTAGCAGGGTATTATTTAAATCTGTTCTGGAGGTGAAAAATGTCCTCTTTCGAAAAAATTATAGACCGGATTGGTGCAAAACAAGGGTATGGCACCTGTAGCTATAATGTTATTCCCGGAACCAGAGCTGCAGACTGCGGGAGCGATTTTGAGAAAATAGTTTCCTATTTTGCGGTCAAAAGACAGAAGAACAAGTATAATCGAAAATCAGATGTTTGTCCCGTTGATCTAAAGCCATATTTGCCTTGGATATCTATGTTTAAAGTGGTTTATGATAAGAATAACACTTTTCAAGACGCAATCGTAACGTTGCAAGGCTCAGATGCATGCGGTGCTTATGGGGATTGCACAGGGGGTCTAATAACAGAAGTGCACCCGCCCCTTATAAGAGACCGTGTTTTAACATCAATGCGCGCTGCTATTGATGCGGAGGCTTCTGTGATTGGGTGCAGCGAGGAACGCAATATGACTCCGCCTCATGTTCGTGTGAATATTATATATATTCCGCTAAGCGTAAATA
>Ga0316209_1001573_pt1 | contig 22666 bp, 15 predicted proteins | sample 6monopyrite_MG_FD_204945 | JGI IMG/M metagenome (GOLD analysis project Ga0316209, IMG submission 204945) | Microbial mat bacterial communities from mineral coupon in-situ incubated in ocean water Damariscotta River, Maine, United States -... | ecosystem: Environmental > Aquatic > Marine >...
TGTGTAGTACGTTAACTGTGTGCATAAGATCCTCCGAAAAGTGAAGCGCTTGGAGAAAAATTCGATGCACACGCTGTTTTAGGGGAATCATACACCCTAATTCATTGAAATCAATTGTTATTTTGTGGGGATACCTCAGGCTCTGACCCCTTTTAAAATCAGGGAGGAGCATGGGGTGAGACTATTTTATAGAGACCCCCGCATTTTTTCTGATGGCGCTGATTTTTGGGTCATCCGGTGTGAGCCGGATTTTTTTGGCCGCTCCGCTGTTGCCTGCAAGGTAGGGTGCGGCTGCGGCTGCCATGATGGGTATGGTGGTGCGCAGGTCGTTGGAGTCGGTAGTGATGTTCATCAGGGTTTTCCAGAGAATTTTTCCGGCCGGTTTGATTTTGTAGGCCTCCAGCGCGGCGCTGCTGGTGTATACGGTGTAGCTGCGACTTTCGAGGATGGTTCCAGCGTAGATTGTTTGCAGGGGGACGTAGACGGTGCTGCGTGTGGTGGTGGTTGCACCGGCTTCATTGGTTCGGGTTCGGGTAATGTTGATGGTGTTGCCGCCGATGGTTTCGTAGATAGGGCGGGCGAAGGTGTTGACGCCGGTGCGGCCTTCAGAAATGGCATAGCGAAAGAAAATTTCCATGTCGGCATCTTTGCGAGAGTCTACGCGCTGATAACCCTTTTCTGCCAGTATCGGGATAAAGTAAGCGCTGAATTCGCGGAAAAAGAGGTCGTCTTCCTGTCCTTCGGTGTTACCGTTGACCAGTACGTAGCGTTTGTTGTTTGTGTTGGCTGCGGGGTCGGCAATGGCGCTGACTTGCACCACAAATGACGAGGTGCAGCTGGTCAGCGGTACAGCTGCCAGCAGGATAATAATCACGGTGAATAAACGTTTTGTATGCATGGTCGCCTCGTTGTGGAGTGAAGCCAAATTAAACCAGCCTGTGTTTGTTCGAGTATAGAGCTTGCGCCAGGTTCAACCCAATTTTATCGATATCAGTTTTTTCTATATACAATAAGCTGCTACGCGATTGATGCGTTTATTTTTGGCAGAGGCCCGATGTGTAGTCGTGCCCGTTCATTCTATTTTTTCCTTAACTTCTTTTTCTTTCCTCTGCTTCCTCTGCGTTATTCAAACAACAATTTAATTTCATCAACAAGATTGCCCAACAGACCGCCGGGTTCGATGGAGGAAAGTGCGACCAGTTTGCGTTTGGCATATTGTTCATCACCGAGACGGATATTGACTGAGCCAAAGGCTTGACCCTGTTTGATGGGGGCGGTGATGCGTGCATCAAGATCCATGTCGGCCTTCAGCTTTTTATACTGGCCTTTGGGAATGGTCAGGTAGAGGTCTTCATTCAGGCCCAGTGATAACTCTTCCTGCGCACCCTTCCACACACGGGCGGTGGCGAGCGTTTCATTGGCTTTGTAGAGACGATGGGTTTCAAAAAAGCGGAAGCCATAGGTGAGCAGTTTCTGACTTTCGCTGGAGCGGGTTTCATCGTTGCGCGTGCCCAGCACCACAGAAATGAGACGCATGCCATCACGTTTGGCGGAAGCTACCAGACAGTAACCTGCCGATTCGGTATGGCCGGTTTTGATGCCGTCTACATATTTGTTGCGCCATAACAGACGATTGCGGTTGTATTGTTTGATGTCGTTGTAAACAAATTCTTTTTGTGCGTACCAGTCGTAGTATTTGGGGTAATCACGAATCATTGCAATGGCCAGTTTAGCGAGATCACGCGGTGTGGTGTAGTGGTCTTTGTGCGGCAGGCCGGTGCTGTTGACAAAGTGGCTGTCGAGCATGCCCAGTTCGGCGGCGTGCTGGTTCATCAGGGAGACAAAGGCTTCTTCGCTGCCGGCCACATGTTCAGCCAATGCCACGGTGGCATCGTTGCCGGATTGGATGATGACACCCTTGAGCAGGTCTTCCACGGAGACTTTTTTACCCACTTCGATGAACATGCGTGAGCCTTCCATGCGCCAGGCTTTTTCGCTGACGAGGACTTCGTCGTCGAGGCTGATGTTGCCTTTGGCCAGTTCGTGGTCGATGACGTAGGCGGAGAGCATTTTGGTCAGACTGGCGGGCTCCATGCGTTGGTCAGATTTTTTTTCTGCCAGTACGCGACCGCTGTTGAAGTCGATGAGCAAATACCCCTTGGCTTTTATTTTAGGGGTGGCGGGAATCAGTGTTGCTGCTTGCGCAGGGGCCAAAAACAACATGAGCAAGATGGTAATAAAAAAGGGTAATAAACGGTGCATGACAGTACTCATGGTGGTGTGCATCAATGGATGACGTGGTTAATGTTGTTGAAATCAGTGTACGACACGGGGTGTAGAGAATAACGATTTTTTACCTTGGGTAATGGAACATAATAACGTATACAATTTCCATTCCTTATTCCACAACGATATGCGGTGAGTCTATGCCCAGCGGTGATAGTTGTGAACGTAGTTTCAGTGCATCTGCTTCAGATTGCAATGGCCCAATGCGCACGCGGTAAACATTGTAGTTGTTGGTGGCTTTGCGATTGATGGATATGTTTTGCTGAGTAGCACTCACCAGACGATTGAGCAATTGTGAGGCGTTGTCGTGGTTGGTAAAGGCTCCCACTTGCAGGTAAAGCTGGCCAGGGTTATTGGTGGCGACGGTAACCGGTTGAGGCGTGGCAGGGCGTGACAGCGTGACGGGCGTGGTGCTGGCCTGTGATGTTTTTGTGGACGTGCCGGGGTCGATAACACGGATTTTTACCCGGCCGGTGCCTTTGGTGGTGATGCCCAGTTTTTTGGCGGCAACATACGACAGGTCAATAATGCGTCCGCTGACAAAAGGACCGCGGTCGTTGACGCGCACAATAATTTTGCGCTGGTTGTCGAGGTTATGCACTTCAACATAACTGGGAATAGGGATCGTTTTGTGTGCTGCGGTCATTGCGTACATGTCGTAAGGCTCACCACTGGAGGTGCGGTGGCCGTGAAATTTTGTGCCGTACCAGGAGGCGTCGCCTGTTTGTACAAAACCACGGGCGGACTGGCGCACTGTGTAACGTTTGCCTTGTACTACGTAGGATTTGGGGTTGCCGTATTTACTGCGTGGTTCGATTTTGGGCACGGCATCGGGGATACGGGTATGGTCCACATCTTTTACGGGTGCGCTGTCTTGCGCGATGGCATAACGACTTTGTGGCAGTGAACCACAGGCGCTGAGTAGCAGGCTGCTGGTTAAAAGCAAAAGGACTGATTGAGCCGTGCGGCTGTGTGGAAAAGATACGCGCATGATGATCAGCTGTTTATGTTTTTGCCTGAATCTGTTTTTGCGGATTCAGCTGCCCGTTTTGACATGATGGCCTGTCCTAACTGATAAACTGCCATGGCGTACAACGGGCTGTGATTGTATCGGGTAATGACATAAAAATTATCCAGGGCGATCCAGTGCTCACGACCGGCGAGGGTTTTCAGTTCGAGGAGCGCGCCCATGGCATTAGGGTCGAGTTTACTTTTTGCGGTGGCACCGCGTTTGCGCAGTTCGGTGATGGTACTGTGTGGTTTGTAGCCTTTTTTGACCAGTACCTGAATGTGGTTGCTGCCAACGACGGCGGGTACGACCACTTTGCCTCCGGGCTGCCATTTATGGCGTTTGAAATAATTGGCGACGCTGCCGATGGCGTCAACCGTGTTGTTCCACAGGTCACGTTTGCCGTCGCCGTCAAAGTCGATAGCGTAGTGACGGTAACTGCTGGAGATAAACTGGGGTTTGCCCATGGCTCCTGCGTAAGAGCCTTTGATGGTGAGTGGCTCAATGTTTTCTTCGCGCGTTAACAATAAATAGTGTTCCAGTTCGCTACGGAAAAATTTACTGCGTTTGGGGTATTGGAAGGCGAGTGTGGATAGTGAGTCCATTACCCGGTAGCTGCCTTTGTGTCGTCCGTAGCGGGTTTCGACGCCGATGATGGCGACGATGATTTCGGGTGGCACGCCGTATTCTTTTTCTGCCCGTTCCAGAGTTTCCCGGTTTTCATTCCAGAAGGTGACGCCTTCGTTGATGCGGGTCTGGGTGACAAAGATGGGGCGATATTGGTGCCAGGATTTACTTTCTGCCGGACGGGTAATGGCATCGACGATTTTTTCCCGGAGTTCCACCTGTTTGAACAGTGTGGTGAGCTTGTTTGCATCAAAATCGTGTTTTTCCACCATTTCGCCAATGAACTGCTGCACGTCGGCACGGGCGGCGACATCCTGTTCATCTATCGGTGTTGTGGCCATCACTGGCAGTGTTAGCAGGCCAAGAGCCGCGCAAACGAGTTTGCAGCGAATAGGCGCAGTATGAAACAGGGATATGTGCAGTTTGGACATAAAAAGTCTCTTGGCCCTTATCGGGGCAGTAATTTACGATGTGTGTGTATGGACATGAGGATACCGAAACCAGCCATCAGGGTCACCATGGATGTGCCACCATAACTGATTAATGGTAATGGCACACCGACGACGGGCAACAGACCGGTCACCATGCCGATGTTAACAAAGATGTAAATGAAGAAGGTCATCACCAGTCCGCCGCCCAGCAGGCGGGTATAGGTATCCTGTGCCTGACTGGCAATAAGCAGACCGCGCATGATGATCAACAGGTACACGGCGAGCAGGGCGAGAATACCAAACAGACCAAACTCTTCTGCATAGGCGGCGAAGATAAAATCGGTGGAGCGCTCGGGCAAAAAATTCAGCTGCGACTGGGTACCATTGAGCCAGCCTTTGCCATACAGCCCGCCGGAGCCAATGGCGATTTTGGATTGAATAATGTGATAACCGGCCCCCAGTGGTGATTGTTCCGGGTTGAGAAAAGTGAGTACCCGCTGGCGCTGGTAGTCTCGCATGAAATGCCACAGCACCGGGGCGCTGGCCGCCAGCGCAGCAGCAGAAATAAATATCAGCCGCCAGGAAATGCCTGCAAACAACAATACAAAAATACCGGCACCCGCGATGAGCAGGGCGGTGCCCAGGTCCGGCTGTTTGGCGATGAGCAGGGTGGGAATCACGATAATCAGACAGGCCATTAACAGGCGTTTCGAGGTGGGTGGCAAGGGGTGGTCACTGAGATACCAGGCCACCATCATGGGCACAGCGAGTTTCATCATTTCTGATGGCTGAAAACGGAACAGGCCGAGGTCCAGCCAGCGTTGTGCCCCTTTGCCGGTTTCACCAAAAAACAGCACGGCCAGCAGCAGGCCAATGCCCAGCCCGAAAAACCAGGGTGTCCAGCGTTTCAGTGTGGCGGGGGTGATTTGTGCCAGCGCCAGCATAATGCTGAAGGCTACACTCAGGCGTACGACCTGACGCCAGACGATGTCGATGTCTTGCCCGCTGGCGCTGTACAACACAAACAGGCTGACCACGGAGAGGACGAGCAGACAAATCAGCAGCGGGGCATCCAGATGCAGTGTTTCGGCCAGGGTGCGGCGATTGGTGCGCAATGCCTCGGCGCGGGCCTCAAACAGACTCACGGTTTTTGTTCCTTTTGCGCCGGGCTTTCTAACATCTGGTGCAGATAATAGTCCATGACCTTGCGCGCAATCGGTGCGGCTACAGCGCCGCCACTGCCACCGTTTTCTACCACCACAGCCACCGCAATACGTGAATTTTCCACTGGGGCAAAACCCACAAACAGGGCGTGATCACGTAGTTTTTTGGCGATTTCCTCTTCCACATATTCTTCATCCTGTTTGATGCCAAATACCTGTGCGGTGCCGGTTTTGCCCGCAATTTTGTATTTTGCGCCCTGACCAATGCGCCGTGCTGTGCCTTTGGGGCCGTGTACCACCTTGGTCATGGCGCGGATGATGTAGTCCCAATTGGCCCGGTCAAGTACGGGTACCGTAATATTGGGTACGGCGGGCCGGCCGATAATTTCCCGGCTATCCGGGTCTTCGGTGGCTGCCAGCAGGCGTGGGCGCAGCTGGTGGCCGTAGCGGGACAGCGTGGCCGTGGCTTCTGCCAGATGCAACGGTGTGGCCAGAAAAAAGCCCTGGCCGATGCCGGTGATCAGGGTTTCGCCGGGGTACCAGATGGTGCGTTTAACCTGCCGTTTCCAGTGGCGTGAGGGTACCAGCCCTGTTAATTCACCGCTGGTGTCAATGCCAGTGAGATCATTGAAGCCGAAGGGCTCAAGGAACTGGGAAATCCGGTCAATACCCAGTGTCAGCGCCAGGTCATAAAAATAAACGTCGCAGGATTCGACGATGGCTTGCGTGAGATCCATATGCCCATGGCCGGTTTTTTTCCAGTCCCGGTATTTGCGCTCGTCGCCATCGAGCATGTACCAGCCCTGACAATAAGTGGAAACATTGGGATCAATGAGGCCGTATTCCAGTCCTGCCAGGCCGACGAAAGGTTTGACGGTGGAGCCTGGCGGATAACGCCCGCGCAGGACACGGTTAAACATAGGCTGGTCCGGGGAGTCCTGTAGTGCGCGGTAAGTTTTGCTGTCGATGCCACCCACAAACAGATTGGGGTCAAAAGTCGGCATGCTCACCAGCGCCAGTACGCTGCCGTCGCTGGGATCGATGGCAGCCAGCGCACCGTTGTTGTCGCCAAAAGCGGTTTCGGCGATACGCTGTAATTCAATGTCCAGATTCAGATACAAATTGAGCCCGGGTATGGGCGGCGTGCGTTCCAGTACTCGCAGGGTACGGCCCTGGGCATTGGTTTCCACCTGTTCGACACCCACTTCACCATGCAGCAGGTCTTCGTAGAATTTTTCGATGCCGGTTTTGCCGATAAAATCGGTGCCCTCGTAGTTAGTGTTGTCGATGCGTTGCAATTCCTGCTCACTGATGCGCCCCACATAACCCAGCGCGTGTACGCCCCGGCCATTAAAGGGGTAGTGACGATAGAGATGGGCGACCGTATCGACACCGGGGAAACGATGCCGGTTGACAGCGAAGCGCGCCACTTCAATATCGGAAAGACGAGTGCGCAGAGGGACGGGTTTATGACGCTGGGTGCGTTTCAGGCGTTTTTTGAAACGGACGATGTTTTCGTCACTGATGTTGATGAGCTGGCGCAATTCGGCAATAGTGGCATCCAGATCAGTCACCCGTTCACGGGTGATTTCCAGTTGATAACTGGGCAGGTTTTCTGCCAGCAGTGCGCCGTTGCGGTCGTAAATCAGCCCGCGGGTGGGTGGTACAGCACGAATATGTACGCGGTTTTTGTCAGAGAGCACGGAGTAAGTGTCGTGTTGCAGTACCTGTAAATCAAACAGGCGTACCAACAAAAGAATCATCAAGGCGGCGGCCAGGAGCAAGGCAATAACGGCCCGGTTGGTGAACAGGCGGGTTTCGCGAAAGTGATCCTTGAGTGTGGAATGTGAAGCCATGGGGCAATGTAATATTAAGCAGGGGTCCGGGTTGTGTCGTTTGTTATCGTTGCGAGTTCAGCGGACACGATAAGTTCGGCGCAGACCACGTAAGACGATAAACAAGAGTGGCCATACCAGCATGCTGGTGAGAGCAGGCAGCCAGTAGGCCCAGGTGTCGGCGGATTGTCCTGTGGCTCCCTTGATCCAGAACACCAGCATCAGATGCAGTGCAATCAGCAACAACACGCTGACAGCCTGCTGCCACAAGGGAAACAGGCGGATGCGCTGGTGCAGGCGTAATGCTAAATAGGCAACCACGGCCAGCGCCAGCGCATTTTGTCCCAGCAAGGCACCGTGGGCCACATCCAGCATCAGTCCCGCCAGCCAGCCGATGCCGACGCCGACACGCTCGGGCAGGGCAATGCACCAGTAGATCAGCACCAGAGCCACCCAGTCCGGGCGCAGGGTTTGCGCCCAGTCAGGCAGGGGCAGCATTTGCAACAGCAAGGCGGCAATGAATGTGAACAGCAAAATAAGTCCGCCGTGATGCCGGGCTATGTTCGCGGACATGGGCTTATGCTCAAGGTTGTACTGCTCCGGTGACTGCTTGTGGTGTTGTGGCCTGCTCGTCCTTATGTTGAGTGGTGGGCCAGATCAACAGGACTTCGCGAGCCTGTTCCAGTCGCGCAGTGGGCATGGCAGAAATGATCGCATAGGGCAGGGTGGGGTCTTTGATAATCCTGGTCACCACTGCCACGGGATAACCGGCTGGAAAGCGTCCGCCCAGTCCCGAAGTGGTGAGCAAATCGCCTTCGACAATATCGGCACTGATGGGCAGATAAGGAATGTCCAGCTTGTCGGGCGCGCCGGTCCCCAGGGCGATGGCCCGCAGACCATTGCGATTCACCTGGACGGGAATAGCGTGATTGGCATCGGTGATCAACATGGCGGTGCTGGAAAACGGCCCAAGGTGGACGATTTGTCCCATAGCTCCCTCAGCGTCCATTAGCGGTTGGCCGAGATAAACATCATTGTGGCTGCCTTTATTAATGACAATTTGCCGGGTGAACGGCTCAAGGTTCACCGCCAGCAATTCGCCGATGAGCACTCGCTCACTGATTTTTTTGGAGGATTGCAATAATTCACGCAGGCGCTGGTTTTCCGCTTTCAATGATTGAAGCTTTTGCAGACGCGCCTTGAACAAGGTCTGCTGAAGTTTGAGCCGGTTATTTTCTTCCAGCAGGGTTTCTCTGCTGGAAAAACTGTCACCCACCCAGTGGCTTGCCGCTACGGGCAGGTTGATGACATATTGCAGCGGATAAATCAGCAGGGAAAGTCCGGAGCGAATGCCTTCAAGATGATTCTGGCGATGATCCAGCGCCATCATCAATAAAGAGAAGATGACCAGCACCACCAGGCGGGTGGTGATCGATGGCCCCTGTATGAATAGCGGTTTTATCTTGGGAACCTCGGCTTAGAAATAGAACACAATAACTCATACAAGTGACACCCCTGCTTCAGCCCGTTTTTCAATTAATCGCAAAAGCCCAAAGCAAGAACGACTATTTCTGCACTTTTGCTCAATCAGAACGAACAGCAACGGTAGGTGCTTTAAGCGGATGCGAACGGGATCAGAGCGCCACTTATTATAGATTATTTAAATTTCCATTCCTTAAGTCTGCACAAAAAAGAATTGAAATGCATTACCCGCAGTTTACACCTGGGGCGGACACGGCTGTTCGATAGTTTTTATTCCGTCGTGAAAACGTCGGTACCCGTTTCATCAATCATTTCCAACGCCCGGCCACCGCCGCGCGCCACGCAGGTGAGCGGGTCTTCAGCGATGATCACCGGCAGACCGGTTTCTTCCATTAGCAGCCGGTCTATGTCTTTGAGCAGCGCCCCTCCCCCTGTGAGCACCAGACCGCGTTCGGCCACATCCGCACCCAGTTCCGGCGGCGTTTGTTCCAGTGCCGTTTTCACCGCGCTGACGATACCTGATAAAGGTTCTTGCAGTGCTTCAAGGATTTCATTGCTGTTCAGTGTGAAGCTGCGAGGAATTCCTTCAGCCAGATTGCGTCCGCGCACCTCGGTTTCGCGCACTTCGTCACCTGGATAGGCATTGCCGATTTCCTCTTTGATGCGTTCAGCGGTGGATTCACCGATCAGCGTGCCATAATTGCGGCGCACATAATTGATAATGGCTTCGTCGAAACGGTCGCCGCCAATGCGCACCGAGGCGGAATAAACAATGCCGGTGAGTGAGATGACCGCCACTTCGGTGGTGCCACCGCCGATGTCCAGTACCATGGAGCCGCTGGCCTCGCTGACCGGCAAACCGGCACCAATGGCAGCCGCCATGGGTTCTTCGATGAGATACACCTCACGCGCACCGGCCCCGGCAGCAGATTCACGAATCGCCCGGCGCTCCACCTGTGTTGAACCACAAGGCACACACACCAGCACGCGCGGGCTGGGGTGAAAAAATTTGAATTTATCCGTGTGTACCTTGTGAATAAAATGCTGGAGCATTTTCTCGGTGACGGTAAAATCAGCGATCACCCCGTCCTTCAGTGGCCGGATAGCCTGAATGTTACCCGGTGTGCGCCCCAGCATACGTTTGGCCTCGGCACCGACGGCCGCGATATTTTTCGGGTTGCCCGTACCGCGCTCCATGCGAATGGCCACCACGGAAGGTTCATCGAGCACAATGCCCTGTCCTTTCACATAGATCAATGTATTGGCTGTCCCCAGGTCAATGGACAGGTCGTTGGAAAACAGGCCGCGGAATCGTGCAAACATCGTGGTATTGGTCGCTCTTGTTTTTGCTTATGTTTAGGCGCTAGTTGGCGCGGAGATTTTGCTCAGTTATTCACTGATGACTTGCTGAATATTTTACTTAATACCAGCCATTACGAAACGACCTCAGTAAATTTCCGCTAATGTAGCAATGCCGGGGAGTTTCGGCAAGTTGTTGCAAGGACTTTGGGCATTAAGGGCATTTGTGATAGATTCTGCACTCCTTTTTAAAACGTCCCCGTTCATCCATTTTTATTTTTGGTATTTTTAGAGAATTCATCATGTCCCTGGAAAAAAATGACATCGAAAAAATCGCGCATCTTGCACGGCTGGGCATCCATGATGCCGATATACCGGACTATGCCCGTAACCTGTCCGACATTCTCGACCTGGTAGAGCAGATGTCGGCTGTGGATACCAGCGGCGTGACGCCTATGGCGCATCCGCTGGATGCCTGCCAGCGGATGCGTGCCGATGAAGTGACGGAGATAAATCAACGTGAACAACTACAGGCCAATGCCCCCCAGGTGGAAGCGGGCCTGTTTCTGGTTCCCCAAGTCATCGAATAAAAAAACAGACGTGTGTCGGTTTTTATTGTTCCCTTTTTCTTAATTGATCTGAATTTATAATGCACAAAAAATCCATCGCGGAATTATCACAAGGCCTGGCCAGCGGCGAATTTTCATCTATCGAATTGACTCGTGCCTACCTTGATCGTATCGAAAAACATAGTGCCGGGCTTAATGCGCTGATCAGTATCACAGCGGACGACGCCATGGCGGCTGCACAGCTGGCGGATCAAACCCGGCAGGCAGGCAATGCCGGACCGCTGACCGGTGTTCCTTTGATTCACAAAGATATTTTTTGCACCGAAGGTGTGAAAACGTCGTGTGGCTCAAAAATGCTGGATAATTTTATTGCACCTTACGATGCCACCGTCGTGGCCAGTTGCAAGGCGGCAGGCATGCCCATGCTGGGCAAGGCCAACATGGATGAGTTCGCCATGGGATCGTCCAATGAAACCAGTTTTTACGGTCCGGTGAAAAACCCCTGGGATATTGAAACGGTACCCGGCGGTTCTTCCGGCGGTTCTGCGGCGGCAGTGGCGGCATGTCTGACACCTGTCGCCACAGGCACCGATACCGGTGGCTCGATCCGGCAACCTGCGGCATTGTGCGGCATTACCGGCATCAAACCGACTTACGGACGGGTGTCGCGTTACGGCATGATTGCTTTTGCATCAAGCCTTGATCAGGCCGGGCCAATGACGCGCAGCGCCGAAGATGCTGCCTTGATGCTCAATGTTATGGCCGGTTTTGACAAGCGTGATTCCACCAGCGTTGAACGTGATGTACCGGATTACACCGCAATACTGAATGATGACCTGCAAGGGCTGAAAATCGGTCTGCCCAAAGAATATTTTGGCGAAGGTCTGGATGCTGACGTGGGGCGTGCGATAGACGCGGCCATTAAACAGTGTCAACAAATGGGGGCCGAACTGGTCGATATCAGTCTGCCTAACTCGAATCTGTCCGTGCCGACGTATTATGTGGTGGCCCCTGCCGAGTGTTCGTCGAACCTGTCGCGTTTTGACGGCGTGCGCTTTGGTCACCGTTGCGAAGACCCGCAGGACCTGGAAGATCTTTACAAGCGTTCACGCGGTGAAGGTTTTGGTACAGAGGTGAAACGGCGCATTATGATTGGCACTTATGCGCTGTCTGCCGGATATTACGATGCCTATTATCTGAAAGCACAGCAGTTGCGCCAGCTTATCAGTGATGATTTTAAACAGGCTTTTGAAAAAGTGGACGTGATTATGGGGCCCACCGTGCCTGATGTGGCATTCAAGCTGGGAGCCAAATCCAGTGATCCGGTGGGCATGTATCTGTCCGATATTTATACCATTGCCACCAATCTGGCGGGTTTGCCGGGTATGTCTATTCCTGCGGGGTTTGTGCATGGCATGCCGGTGGGTTTACAGATTATTGGTAATTATTTTGATGAATCGCGTTTGCTGAATGTGGCGCACCAATACCAACAGGAAACTGATTGGCATACTCAAATTCCACAAGGGTTTGAGTGATCATAATCGGTGATTAATCAACAAGGAGTTAGTGTAATATGAACATATCATTGTTTGATCAATTATGGGCAAACCACCCCCAAGATGATTTTCCATGCGATAGAACAACTTTTCGTAATCAATGCGCAATAAGAATGAGTGTCGCGTTCGATAGGTCAGGCGTTAATACCAGCACATTCGATAAAATGTATCCCAACAGAAGGTGTTATCCAGGATTTAACCACTCCCCGAAACATATTTTAGCGGCACAAGAACTTGCCAACCGGATTAAACGTGAAGTCACATTATTTGGTGATGTGGAAATAATCAAAAATGCAAATAGAAGTCACTTTTCGGGTAGGAAAGGTATTGTTTTTATAAAAGATGGCTGGGGGGCAACGGATCATATTGATGTCTGGAATGGTATTGCTATGCAGGGGGGAAGTGTGAATTATCTTTCTCGTGGTAAGGAGATATGGTTTTGGGAGGCCATATAATGAAATTATTCGCCATTTTAATTTCATTTTTTCTGGCCGCCTGCTCTTTTGCAGATGAGCGTGTTACTGACCATGCTGTTCTTTATTATAATGATTTAACATTGATCAGCAAGAATGGCAGCTGTGTTTTACAATCGACCGTATTATCAAAAACCACCAGATTTACCCTGAAACTGAAGCCTCCGTGCTATTTTTTGAGAGATAGAAAAACGAAAAATCTTGATTATTATACTTACCCACGTTTGGATGCGGATTTTGTGGTGATTATGTTTGGAAACCCCCTGAGCGATGAAAAGAGAAAAATGTGGGGTTTAAAGAATGATCGTATATGTGGCGGTGTTGCTCAGGGGATGATTATTTTGAATAACAATGTAAGGGTTTCTGAAAAAGTACTAACGGGTGGACGAACGTGTACAGACGGTGGTCATGATGAAAAGGATTTTTGGTATTTTGCGAAACACAGTTAGTAACACTCATAGCAATCCTGTTTCATCGTGGTCATTCGTATCAATTTTATGGTTGTAAAAACAAATATCAACAACAGGGTAGGGCGGGCACTGCCCACCCTAAAGGCAGTGATTTAAACGACGCTGGTGGGCGATGCCCACCCTACACAAGCAGTACCTGTGGTAACCGGGTGCTCGTAACCAGAGACTAAATTTATGCAATGGGAAGTTGTGATCGGGCTGGAAATTCACGCCCAGCTCGCCACCAACAGTAAAATATTTTCAGGGGCTTCTACCGCTTATGGTGCGGAGCCCAATACCCAGGCCTGTGCGGTAGACCTGGGGCTACCCGGTGTGTTGCCGGTGCTGAACAAAGAAGTTGTGCGCATGGCGGCCAAATTTGGTTTGGCCATTGGTGCCAATGTGTCACGACGCTCGGTGTTTGCACGTAAAAATTATTTTTATCCTGATTTGCCCAAAGGCTATCAGATCAGCCAGATGGAATTACCCATCGTGGAAACCGGCCAGCTGGACATTGAGCTGGAAGATGGCTCGACAAAAACGATAGGTATCACCCGCGCCCATCTGGAAGAAGATGCCGGTAAATCCATGCACGGCGATTTTCACGGCATGACCGGCATCGACCTCAATCGTGCGGGTACACCCTTGCTGGAAATTGTCTCTGAGCCGGACATGCGTTCTGCCAAAGAAGCCGTTGCCTACATGAAAAAAATTCATTCACTGGTGCAGTATCTGGAAATCTGCGACGGCAACATGCAGGAAGGCAGTTTCCGTTGTGATGCCAATGTCTCGGTACGCCCGGTGGGCCAGAAAGAATATGGTACACGCGCTGAATTAAAAAATATCAACTCCTTTCGTTTTGTGGAAAAAGCCATCGACATCGAAGTGGAGCGACAAATCGATGTTATCGAAGCGGGTGGCAACGTCGTACAGGAAACGCGCCTTTACGACGCCGACAAAAATGAAACCCGCTCCATGCGCAGTAAGGAAGAAGCCAACGATTACCGTTATTTTCCTGACCCGGACTTGTTGCCGGTGGTGATCGAGGAAAGTTTTTTGACAGAAGTCAAAGCATCACTGCCAGAGCTGCCCGGTGAGAAAAAACAACGCTTTGTGGAAGCGCTTTCTCTGAGCAGCTATGACGCTGAAGTGTTAACGGCAAACCGGGAGCTGGCAGACTATTTCGAACGGGTTACAGAGGAGGCTGGTGGTGAAGCGAAACTGGCAGCTAACTGGGTGACGGGTGATTTGATGGGCGCACTGAATAAAGCCGGCCTGGACATTACACAAAGTCCGGTGAGTGCAGAAATGCTGGGTGGTATGATCAAACGTATTCAGGACAGCACTATCTCCGGGAAAATTGCCAAGGAAGTATTCGAAGCAATGTGGCAGGGTGAAGGCGATGCCGACACCGTGATTGATGCGCGTGGCCTGAAACAAATTACCGACTCCAGTGCGATTGAACCCATTATCGATGAGATTATTGCCAACAACCCGGGGCAGGTAGAGCAGTACCGTGGTGGTAAAGACAAGTTGTTTGGTTTTTTTGTCGGGCAGGTAATGAAGGCCACTCAGGGCAAGGCCAATCCGCAACAGGTTAATGAATTACTCAAACAAAAACTCAGTGGGTAGCTTTTTTGTCAGTTGTGAATTGTCTGTGTCGGTTTTTGGCTGAATCGATAATAATATTTCTTCGGTCTGAAGAGTTGTCTTTGTATTCTGGTAATAAGTCACGACTATAACCTTGTTTTAAGTATTGACTTATTTTTGTGCGGCATGTTTAATCGTTGCCGCTAAACCACAGGCGAATATTCAGAGTGTGATAATTGGTGGTTGCGCTTAAATAATAATAAAAGTCATGAGCACAAAAACCGGACCGGCCCTGAAAAAATATAACCGGGATAATTCATGCATTATCCGGCATCAGGCACTCAGGATGTTTTTCCGGAATATACATATTGCTTCATAGCGCTGTTGTGCATTAATAAAAACCCAACAAGAAATAGGGAAGCTGTAGAATGCTGCGTGTCACTGTATTTGGGGAAAATCCACAATTTGATTTCATTACATATTGCCTGACAGGTTTTCTCCTGTTCTGTACGGCAATTCCCGTGTTAGCGACTCCGCGCGTCACCACGGGCCAGCAAGTGCTCTACACCTTTGAAGAAGGCACGGGCACTACTGTGACGGATCTCAGTGGCGTTGGTACGCCGTTGAATCTCACCATTGAAACGCCAGCGGCGACTACCTGGACAGCGTGTGGGTTATCGGTTAACGACAGCGCCATGATTACCAGTGCCGGTGCGGCCAGCAAGGTGATTGCTGCGGTTAAAACCAGCAATGCACTGACCATCGAAGCCTGAATCATTCCCGCTAACACCATCCAGAGTGGCCCGGCACGGATCGTTAGTTTATCGCAAGACCTCTATGCCCGTAATTTCACCCTTGGCCAGTCACAATCTGCCTATAATGTTCGTTTGCGCAGCTCTGCAACCAGTAATAATGGAGTGCCTTCCACTGACACTGTTGGCGACCTTGTCACGACGGGATTAACCCATGTGGTCTATACACGCGATGCAGCAGGAGCGGCCACGATATATATCGATGGTACCGTGCAAACTGTCGGGACAGTCGGTAGCTCCACAAGCACCTGGAATGATGGCTATCGACTGGCACTGGCCAATGAACTGACCGGTGACCGTCCATGGCTGGGTGAACTACGCCTGGTCGCCATTTTTGATCGCGCCTTAAGCGCCACCGAGGTCAGCCAGAATTACAGCGCAGGTTCTGGAGACAACTGTGATGGTGGTGGCAATCTGGCACCCGTCGCCGATGCAGGCTCGGATCAATCTGTCACAGAGGGTGACACCGTCAGTCTTGATGGTACGGCCTCCAGTGATAGCGATGGCACAATAACGGCATACAGCTGGATGCAAACCGCAGGGCCAACAATTACGTTCAGTGGCGCATCCACCGCCACACCGGGTTTTGTTGCACCGGACGTGACTACCGATATGGTACTGAGCTTTCAACTGACGGTGACCGATAACGAGGGTGATACCGGTAATGCCACCGTAAATGTCACGGTGCAAGGCATTGCTGATACAACACCTCCGCTAATTACTACGAGTATTTCTCCGGCTGCCAATGCAGCGGGGTGGCACAACAGTAATGTCACCGTTAGTTTTGCCTGTAGTGACACTGGCAGTGGTGTCGCGACGTGTCCGGCAGCTGTCACTGTTACCGCAGAGGGTGCGGCACAAGCCTTTACTGGAACCGTTTCAGACAATGCCGGCAACAGTGCTTCCACTACCGTTACCTTAAATGTTGATAAAACACCGCCAGCAATTACTTCAGGTGTGAATCAATTACCGAATGCAGCCGGTTGGAACAATACTGATATTACAACCACATTTATTTGTCTGGATGATCTCAGTGGTATTGCCAATTGTTCAGCCCCGGCGATAACAAACACAGAAGGTGCAAACCAAACGGTAACGGGTACCGCCACCGATTTGGCAGGCAATGTCAGCAATTGTCCTTTGTCTATTGTTGTGACTACTGAAGGCGAAAACCAGGCTATCGATGCGCAAGTTGTCGATGTGGCTGGAAATATTGCGACGGTTACTCATTCCGTCAGTATTGATAAAACCGCGCCCAGCGTTACCGTTACTGGCCCCTTCAATGGTGCTGTATTTGCAGATCCTAATGTCACTGTTACCGGGTTGGTCTCTGATGTGAACAGCAGTATCGCAGTATCAGTTAATGATGCATCGGTAACATTGAATCAGGATGGAAGTTTCTCTCAAGCATTAACGTTAAGTGAAGGGCTGAATGACATTGTCGTCACCGCGTCTGACGTGGCAGGCAATACCAGTGAAACAAATTTACAGATCACGCTAAATAGTAATGTGGCACCACAAATCACCTCCACACCAATAGCTTTTGTGGTTGAGGGTGATAGCTGGAGTTACACGCTTGAAGCAACCGATCCGGATGGTGATAGCTTAAGCTATTCTATGGTGCAGTCTCCCATTGGTGCAGTGTTTGACGCGAACACAAACTCTGCAACCTGGCCTACGATGGGACTAACGCTAGGAAATTATGACTTCCAATTTAATGTGGCCGATAGCAGGGGCTTAATCGTTGAGCAATTTGTAACAATTGAAATACTGGCAGTTGAACGTACGGTTACTCATGAAGGTACGGATTTTTGGATTCCGGTGACACTGAATGCGCTTATTGCTGGAATATCGCCAGACGATACATTTGATATTAATCTTGTGTCTAACGGAAAGGATACTACGGCTACTATTGAAATACCTGCGTTAAATATTGTAGAAAACGTTACGCTAACCGCGAACCAAATGGCAACTTATACCATCAATGTAGAAGAGTTTTCTAACACTGAAGGCTTTACACTAAACAAAATTATAAAAAATCACGCGATACATATCACAGCCGCCTCACCAATATCAGCATATTTTATGAGTCAAAAGTATGCTACGACGGATGGTTTTCTTGGTCTGCCCACAGCAAGTCTGGGGCAAGAATATATCGCGGCGACCTACATTATGTTGGGTAGACTGGGTATTTCAAAAACAGTTGATGGTGGTCAGTTAGGCCCTATTGTTTCTATCGTGGCTACTGAAGACAACACAAAAGTTATCATCGATCCCATAATGGACATATTCCCCGGTGGTCAACAACACATATACGCTGGTACACCCTTTGAGTTCACGTTGGATAAAGGTGACCTTTATCACTTAGAGACTAAAGGATCATTTAAGGCCGATTTAACCGGATCAATGATCCGTGTTGATAAGCCTATCAGTGTGATCGGTCAGATGGAGTGTGTTTATATACCAGTTAATACGACGGCCTGCGACCATCTTGTTGAACAACTCCCGCCTATTGAGAGCCTAGCCACAGAATACTACACCGTCCCGTTTTGGGGCAGGGCTGACACAGGACCTGCATGGTATAAAGAATACGGTGACAGGCTGCGTGTGGTTGCACCCTATGATGATACTAATGTCTATATTGGTGATGTACTGAGAGCGCGGCTGAATAAGGGTGAGTATTACGAGTATATAGCTAATAAACCACAACTAGTCAGGACGAGTCACCCTACATTACTTATTCAGTTTTCAAATGGAAATGGATTTGATGATGGCCATCGAGAGTTAGAATCGAATTTCACTGATCCCTTTATGGTCGTCGTGCCGGGGGCGCAACAATTTTTAAAACAATACACAATTAATACTCCAGCAAGGAATTTGGCGTACAACTTTGCCAATTTAATCGTGCCTACAAGTACAGTAGCAACCCTCACGGTTGATGGTTTGCCAGTTGATGCAACGTTGTTTGATGAAATCCCGAACAGTCAATTTTCATCTGTTCAATTGCCAATAACCTCAGGGTCTCACCATATAGAAGCGCAGGAGCCTTTTGGGTTGTATGCCTATGGTTATGATTACTTTGAGTCTTATGGTTATTTGGGGGGTATGGCGCTGAGTGTTTCTCGTTCAGTTTCATCGCTGACATTAACGGGTGAAACAGCACAGTCCACTGACAATCAAGCATGTGTAGAATCAGCGGTCGTTGATGGATATAACCGCCCCGTTAATGGCGTTCAAATTAAGTTTCATGTGGTAGGCGTAACTAATCAAAGTGCTTACCAGTTTTCAAATGCGCATGGTATAGCTAGCTATTGTTATAGTGCCAGTATTCCTGGTGTAGACACTGTAACGGCAACGATTAATAAACTAACTCAATCAGTTAACATTGCTTGGGCAGTTGGCAGCCAAAATCAATCGCCGATTATCTCTTCAATGCCTGTCTTGGAAGTAGTTGATGGTGAGAGTTATACCTACACAGTAACAGCTCAAGATCCAGAAGGTGGGCCGTTGCTGTATGAGCTGTTAGAAGCGCCAGGTAACATGACGATTGATCAAACAGGTCTTATTGCTTGGCCGCAAGCCAGCTTTAGTTTAGTAACATATAATCGTGAAAAAGTTATTCTCAGTGTATCGGATTCAGATGGGCTCAGTTCAGTTCAATATTTTGAGTTGAATAAGTATGTTGCATTTAACACGCCACCAGAATTTCAACCGGCCACCCCCAGTTTAACTGCCACTCAAGGCGTACCCTACATATACAACTTGGATCAAGCTCATCATAGTTTGGAATACCTAAAATACTGGGTGGATGTCCGCGATGTTGATGAAGATGGAGCGTATGTTGATATTCTATCGGGCCCAGCTGAGGCGTATATACAACGTGGCGCCTATACCAATGACATCACCAGAGAAAATGTGCCCCGCAGTAAAATGGGTGTTGTGCATTTCTTTCGTTGGTTTCCAGAGCAGGTTGGCGAGCAGCCGATTGTGCTGGGTTTGCGAGATGCACGTGGTGGTGTCGCAGAACCCTTATCGTTTACGGTTGATGTCGCCCCGAATTTGCCGCCGCAGATTGTTGATTTTAATCCGCCAAATATTGCTTCGGTGGGTTACCAGTATTCGTATATTTTAAATGTGGACAATGACGTCCCACCGCTTCTATTTGATAACCTGGACGATTTAAGAGTTGTTTTTGAGCAAGCTCCGCCGGGTATGCGGTACGAATTGGTTCACGCCAGTGGCACCCAAAAGCTGCGTATCTACTGGACGCCATATTCACGTGATTCACGTGATGTGGGATTGCACACCGTTCGCTTGCGTATCGACGATCGACTCAATAGTAGCCCTACAGAAGAATTTACTATTAATGTGGTGGATGACAACCAACCGCCGGTCATAGCTCTTGGCAATATGCCCAATGCCGAAGTGTCAATCCCTTATCAATATCAAATCAATGCAACCGATCCTGATGGTGACGCGCTGACGTACAGTCTGGCAATTGGGCCAGGAGGTATGACGATTGATGAAACCACGGGTGTTATCAGCTGGGTTCCACCAGCCGGCTATGATAATGATAATGAATCGGTAAGGGTTGTTGTGACAGATGCGCAGGGCTTAACGGCTGAAAAATCCAGCCCGTTGCATATCATTGCATTCATAAACCGGGCACCCGAGTTTGTACCCGCCTACCGACCAAAATTTGCAAAAGTGGGGGTGGAATTCGTACATCAGGCGTTGGCAACCGACCGCGAAGGTGACCTCCCCATAAGCTATAGATTGAGCTCAAGTGCATCGGGGCCAACCATTGATGAACAAAATGGCACCATCACCTGGACACCAACCGAAGAAGGCAGTTTTTGGTTGTATGTTATGGCGACAGACAGCCTGGGCAACTATGCTTCTCGTAATAGTGAGTCTTGGTATGTGCAAGTGCTTCCGGACACCGCATCCCTTGATGCATCACTAGAATTAACGCCTTCCAATGTCATTGATCTTGGTGAATCGGTCACGCTATCCGTTTTACCTGAAAATGTAGCGAGTACTCCAACAGTCATCTTAATGGTTGATGGTTTACCTGTTGCTGTAGATAGGCTTCTAATGGCACAAATTACGCCAACATGTGTGGGTAATATTCCTGTTACAGCCACTATTACAGATGGCGTTCAAACAATTACGCGCACAACCACGGTGCATGTGCGAGACCCGGCTGATGTAACTCCGCCTGTCGTACAAATTAACTCGCCAGCAAACCTGGCAGACATCACTGCGCCCACCGCTATTTTCGGTACGGCTCAGGATGACAATCTCGTTGAAGTCGTGTTGCTCTACAAGCGTGCAGATCAGCCGCTTGGTACTAATTTGTTACTCGAAGACTTTACCGAGCTGTATCGTGGGCCTGGTCCGTTTGTTAACAAAACTATCGCTAGCCTGGATACCACTATGCTCGTTAATGGTACCTATCACATCTTGTTGCAAGCGACTGATTCCAATAACCTGACTTCAGGCACTGCTGTAGCCGTTAATGTTACTGGTGATCTCAAGGCCGGCAACTTCAGCTTTACTGTTGAAGATCTCAATATACCGCTCGCGGGTATTCCGATTACGGTTTCGCGTACTTACGACAGTCGTCGCCGTAGCGAAAACCTGGACTTCGGTTACGGCTGGAGCATCGATTATCAAAACATTCGCCTCGAAGAAAGTGACGAGCCCACTAAAGGCTGGACTCAGACAATCAGCCAGAATGAATCCTTTGCGGCCAGTGGCGGTTATTTCAATTCCAATGCCATCTGCATCAATCCGGCATACGAAAAATCAGTCACGATCACGTTACCCAATGGCGATACCGAAAAATTTGCAGTGGTAGCCAAACCCACAAACGGATCACCGCCCGCTGTTTCAAATCCCAACTGCTACCTAACAACGGATCGTACGTACGATATATCTTTTGTCGCGACCGACGGAACAGAATCAACCTTAACATCACCGGACGGCCTGTCATTGTATTTAGCGAATCTTGATAACGGCGATTTATCACTGATTGGTGACAGTGCAGCACAGCCCATCACCAATTACACCCTGACCACCCGCACCGGTTACATCTACACCCTCAACCAAAACTTCGGTATCACATCAATAGAAGACCCCAACGGCAACACCGTCACGTACAGCAATGACGGCATTATCCATTCATCCGGCAAAGCCATCACCTTCAACCGCGCCGCCGATGGCCGGATATTGGACATCACCGACCCCGCAGGCAATCAGATTATCTACGCCTATAACGCCACAGGTGATCTGGTTTCCGTCACTGACCGTAACCTGGCCGCAAGCACCTATACCTATAACAATAACCACGGCCTGCTGGACATGGTTGACCCGCTGGGCCGCAAGCTACTGAGAAACATCTACGACAGCGCAGGCCGCTTAATCGCCCAGGAAGACACCGATGGCAACCGCACCGACTTCAGTCATGACATCGCCGGTCGCACCTCCACCATCACCGACCGTTTAGGGCGCATCACCGTCTATGGCTACGACGACCGCGGCAACATCACCACGCAAATCGATGCCCTCGGGAACACCACCACCTACAGCTTCGACGCTGACGACAACCAGCTCAGCAAAACCGACCCGCTGGGCAATGTCACCCGCGCCACGTTTAACACCCGGCGTGACCAGCTTACCCAAACCGACGCCGAAGGCAACACCGTCACGTTTGCCTACAACCTCCGTGGCCAGGAAACCACCATCACCGACGCCCGCGGCAATGTGTTCAACAATGCGTACGATGCTGTGGGTAATTTGCTCAGCATCGAAGACCCGCAGGGTAATGACGCCAGCAATATCGTCAATACCCTGGGACAAGTAGAAAGCACCACCGATGCGCTGGGCAATACCACCCAATACACCTACGACAGCGACGGCAACAAAGCCACCGAAACCGACGCCCTTGGCAACGTCACCACCTACACCTACGACGCCAACAACAACGTGCTCAGCGAAACCCGCCGCCGTACCGTGGCAGGCACCCCAGTGAATGAAACCACCACCTTTGAGTACGACGCGCAAAACCGCGTCATCCAGAC
>Ga0316209_1001574_pt1 | contig 22650 bp, 18 predicted proteins | sample 6monopyrite_MG_FD_204945 | JGI IMG/M metagenome (GOLD analysis project Ga0316209, IMG submission 204945) | Microbial mat bacterial communities from mineral coupon in-situ incubated in ocean water Damariscotta River, Maine, United States -... | ecosystem: Environmental > Aquatic > Marine >...
GACCGATAAAAAACAGACTTGATTTCTACCATTCTCTTTTGCTTGATACATGGCTTCATCAGCTTCAATGAACATTTTCTCGGATGTTTTTTGGGTATTCTTCCTGCAATAACTGACACCTATGCTAGTAGAGACGCTAAGTTTTTGATCTTCAATAATAATCGGCTCACTGATGGCTCGAACGATATCATTAGCAATGTCATGAATTTTCTGCGTGCTACTGAGATTAGCCAGTAAGACTACAAATTCATCTCCACCTGTTTGATATCTTGTAGATAGACTAATAAAGGTTTATTGGTTTGCAGCACGTATCCAGTAATACTCGGTGGATTGTCGATCATGATTGTCGTTTCGTTGTCAGGTACATCATCGACTTCATCGACACAATAAGGAATAGAAAAGGCTTTTCCATCGCTGCTCGATAAAGCGATAAAAAAATTATTTGCGAAGGTCAATTTAGAGATTTTAGAATGTAGTTGCTGATAGAACTCAGCCATATTTTCAGTTTCGAATATTAACTCTGCGATTTCAAACAAGGCGTCTTGAATTTTGCTGCTATATTCGAGTTTGTTTACTGTTTCTTGAAGTTTACCCAGCGCTCTATTTTGAGAGATTTTTGTTGCAGCTATCGAGGCAATCACCACTAGCGTCTTGACATGATTTTCAGTGTAGTAATTCAACTCACTATGTTCTGAATCAATCACCCCAACCAGTGTCTCATTGTCTAACAGAGGCACAGCTAACTCAGATAAACGATTTTGATCATCCATTACATAGTCTTCGTATAATCTAGTGTCATTGATAATCACAGGAATGCGACTTTCGGCTGCTTTGCCTACAACACCTTGACCAATTTTAAGTTCTATGGGATTGACAATAACGTAGGATTCAGGGGCTTTTTTTACCAAACGCAGCCTTTTGTACCAATCTCTGTTTTTCTGCATCGAAAATGTATACAACGACATCTTCGAATCCTAATTTAGAAACAACGTTGTGAGTCAGGTGCCAAAGCACATCTGACTCAGTATTTAGCGACAAGACACGTGCAGCAAACTCGCTGACCACTCTAAAGTGCAACGTATCTGACGCAACCTGGTTGCTTTCATCAGTCATATGATAAAATTCATCTAAGCCTCAAATGAGCCATAGCAGATAATCCTTTGGCGGTTTACTGACCGATTAACAAACACAGCTTAATGCTATGCTTGGTATTGTGACCTTACCAATAATAATGCCTAAGTTATTCAATTGTTATTGCAAATAAGCTTTATTTCTCAACATTTTATGTAATACGCTTGGTATTAATCGAGTGATGTATAGATATGAGTGCAGAAGATATAGACGTCCCTACCTTAACTAAATTGAACTTCATCATGTCAGGAGGGATTTGTGCGAACACTCATCAGTATTAAAAATACCGCCTATATTCCCGCTGGCTGGTACTTCGCCAGCATTAACTGCAATGCCTCGATGTCTATTGGCTTAGTGAGGTATTCGTTCATACCGACTGCAAGGCATTTTTCTCGTTCACTATTCATGGTGTTTGCAGTCAGTGCGGCGATGGGAATTTTGCTAAATACATCTCCAGCATCGCCTGCTCGTATGCGGCGTGTCGCTTCGTAGCCATCCAGATTGGGCATCTGACAATCCATGAGTATCAGGTCAAATATTGCCGACTGGGAATCAGTGAGCATCTTAAGCGCCTCAAGCCCATCGTTCGCAACATCTACCTTAATGTCTAGACTTTCTAAGATGGCAAGCATGACCTCTTGGTTAATGAGATTGTCTTCAACCAAAAGGACTCGCAGATTTGCAAAGTTAGTGCTTGACTGGCTGATGCGAGGCACTTCTTCTTGGGTTACCTTTGGATCTGGAAAGGCAAGCATAACTGAGAATTGGAAGGCTGATCCCTTTCCTAACTTACTTTGGGCCGTTACGCCTCCGCCCATCAGTTCACATAGCTGCTTGGTGATCGCTAAACCCAAACCAGTGCCGCCAAAATTTTTTGTTGTTGACATATCGGCTTGAGAGAATGAGTCAAAAAGGTGAGGTAGTGCTGCATCGCTAACACCAATACCAGTGTCGGTCACCACCACATTTAGACGGAGAAGTGGGTCGATCGTAACCAAAGCATATTCCACCATGATGTTACCTGATTGTGTAAACTTGATCGCATTAGAAATTAGGTTATTCAGTACTTGGGTGATTCGGTGAGGGTCGCCTAGCACTTTGTTTTGCTGGCAATATTGCTTCAGTAATTCGAGCTTTAAGCCTTTTTTGTTAGCCTGAAATTGCAGATCATGGATCAACTCAGCAAAAAGCCGCTCTAAATCGAAATCCACGTTTTCGATAGTCAGTTCACCCGCTTCTATCTTTGAGAAATCCAAGATGTCGTTGATGATAATCATTAGTGACTCGGCGCTACGCTTAGCTGTTGCAATGAAATCTTTCTGTTCTTCATCCAGTTTTGAGCGTGACACAAGTTCAATCATGCCAATGACGCCATTCATTGGTGTGCGAATTTCGTGACTCATGTTTGCCAAAAATGCGCTTTTCGCCTCGGTTGCTGCCTTCGCCTGCTGCTCATGTTGTATTGCAAGGTCTCTCTCCAGCTCCAGTGCCAGTTGTTTTTCTACCAATTTCTTTCGCGCCAGATGGGCAAACCAGCTAAGCAGAGTACTCATCGCCATGGCGAAGAAAAAGTGCTGGGCTAGCGCCATCTCAAGTGTGATGTTGACAGAGATCCATCCTAACCAGTTAAACAGAATTGAGGCTGTCCAGTGGCTGCGATTTGATAACACTATGCCTGACGCGATAATAGTCACGAATATGTTAGTCGTTTGTTCTGGAACTTGAGAAAACCATAAATGCAGCAGGCTATTTGAACTGGCTATGAGCATCAGTAATAGGATAATCAGGCTATGTCGGGCTGGTGAAATCTTGGATGCATTGAGTCCGATGACAATACTTACTATTGTAGTCAACAGGGCCGAAGTACACAGGATCCACTTAAATGTTTCTTGTAGAAGTAAAAAATGCGCCAACGTCAGAAAAAAATAAAGAAACGCAAAAAAGTAGGCAACGGGCCTAAGCAGATCCGTCACCTCATTAGCATGCTGGATTTCAAGATCTTGTCGATTCAAACGGGCTCCAATTTTTGTAATATACTTAGACCCACAGCAGTGGCGAGCAACGGTAGAGTATGTGTCTTTGTTCAAAAAATCTAGAGTAAGCAAACTATCCTTTTTTTGCATCATAACCCATGACATGTCGTTCTTATCGCGAGTTCAGCATACTCAGTTCTGCTTTTGTCGAAAAGGCATTAGCAACAAAGCTTTTAGGCTGGTATTGGTTTTAGGACTTGAATACTCTTTTAAACCCAATTTAATGCCCTCATCACCATTCGCAGCTTCTTCTATATAACTACCAAATAACCTGTCCCAGATAGATAAGTTAAACCCAAAATTACTGTCTGTTTCTGACACAACTTGGCTGTGATGAATCCGGTGCATGGATTGAGTTACGATTACAGTTTTCAATAATTTGTCGAGCTTAAGTGGGAGTTTGATATTGCTATGATTAAAAATAGACGTGGCATTAAGCAATACTTCAAAAATCAAAATAGCTAATACCGGGGCACCCAACAGCAGTACAGCAGCAATTTTCAGCAACAAACTCAGGGCGATTTCTAATGGGTGAAAACGCAAACCCGTTGAAGCGTCGAGATGGGGATCTGCATGATGAACCCTATGAATACGCCAAAACAGTGGAACACGATGAAAAAGCCGATGTTGCCAGTAAATCAAACAATCAAAAACCAATACCGAGATAGGCATGCTGAGCCAAAGACTCATTGGTATCTGATTCCACATTCCTAGGTGGTTATTTTGTGCATAGATAGCGATAGCCGCCAAGCCTGTTGGTATCATTAATCTAGCCACCAGCGCCCCAAGCAAAATCATAGAAAAATTGCTCAGCCAGCGTTTACCTGTGCTGACAGGCGACAGACGATTGGGTTTCAGGTATTCCCAGAGCATCATGACAGCGAGTACGGTTATGAAAACCCCTAGCCTTATCCACGTATCATTAATCATAGTCAGTGATGGCCTTTAAGTGAATCAATTGGGAATATAGTTTATCATTGCGTTAATAAATTACAGGACATTGTTTTTATGAAAATTCTTACGTTAATTGCAGGTGTTTCGGCTCTATTACTATTGCTACTTGCTGGTCCCTTATATCAGGCAGGAATACTTGGCCTGATGAATGCTTTTTTTGCCATGCGAATCGCATTGATTGTGGGTGCTGTTGCGATTGTTTTGGCGCTCATTCAAGTCATATTTATGCGCAAAACTATCTCTTGGCCTGTCACTGGAGTTGCCGTTTTATGCGCTGCTGTAGCGATTGTTGCACCCCTTGGCATGATGAATAAAGCCAAGTCAGTGCCACCTATTCACGATATCACAACAGACTTAGTTAACCCGCCCAAATTCGTTGCCATTTTAGCGCTACGAGCAGATGCGCCTAACCCAGCTGAGTATCAAGGTGAAGAAATAGCCAGCCAACAGCGCAAAGCCTACCCTGAATTACAAACACAAAAATATCAGAAGACAGCCGCACAGGTATTCGATGCAGCTTTAGCGGCAGTTAAAGGCATGGGGCTAGAAGTCGTTAATTCTGATAAAACACTTGGCTTGATTGAAGCTTACGATACTACTACTTTTTTCGGCTTTGTTGATGATGTGGTTATCCGTATTCAAAACGATGGCCAGATGACCCTGCTGGATGCTCGCAGCAAATCCCGCATTGGTAAGAGTGATATAGGTAAAAATGCGGAGCGTCTTAATGCCCTAATAGCGGGTGTTGCGAAAAATCTCAATTAAGAAAACTAATACTTAGCATTGGTAGCCGACGCATTGAATTTTCTTCAATGCGCCAAATAGCTCTTTGACTAAGTCACTTGGTTATTTCATTTTTTGGCTCAAGCAACGTCAGCTTTTCTTCTGGCTCAGTCAATATTGACAAGTATTTTCCAGCGACAATCCGAGCCGCGCCGAATGCACAAAGTGCTATAGCTTCTGCGACCTTTTTTCCATCTTTACCCTTGATATCAACCTGAAAAAACACAAAACAAAACCTTGTTAAGATAAGAAATAAAACTGCAGCGGAACCGTAATGTATTGCTGGTATTAATGTGGCAGGTGCGTTGCCCTCAGTAGTAGGAAAAACAGCTAAACCAATTGACAAAGTGCGATTCTCAAAGTAATTTGCTTGTCGACTAAATGGTTAATTTGATTCTCAAAGCGTAGTAATGGAGCAGATCAAAATGGAACTTTTTCTAAACGAAGTATTTAGCTTTCCCACCCTAATATTCACCATACCACTGATTGTTTTAATGTTGTTCTGGCTAATGGCCTTTGCAGGATTAGTGGATATCGAAATCTTTGATATTGACGTCGATGCCGATGCGGCGGGGGGCGGCTGGCTGGAAACCTTTGGTCTTGATGGTGTACCGCTCACGGTGGCACTGACCTTAGTTGATATTTATGCTTTTGCGTTTGCTTATTTAGCTCGAAAATACCTGACACAACTGTTCGATGGCATACTTTCGGCAACGGCTATCGGTTTTATCGTGGCTGTTTTTGCAGTGATTGTAGCTATCCCCATTGCCGCTATTTGTTGCAAACCTTTACGCAAGGTATTCCATACCCACGAAGCGGTGTCTAAGAAAGATTTAGATGGCGTGATTTGCACAGTCACTACCCAAACTGTGACTGAATCCTTTGGCCAAGCCACTGCCGATGATGGCATGGTGTATAGCATTAGAGCTAATACGCCTAACGATTTGTGCAAAGGCTGTCGCATTGTTTTATTAGAATATTCAGCAGACGACGACACTTATGTAGTGGCCAGCGAAGCTGAAGTGATGGCTATGTCATCAGCCAACCTATAACCCCTTTTTTCCAAAAATTTAGTAGTCGTTAACGGAGTAAACACATGAATGCTGATAGTAATGTAATTTTCTGGATCTCTCTTGCGGTAGGCATTTTTGTCCTATTCATGGGAATTGTTTTAATGCTGGCTCGCCTTTACAAAAAGGTTGAGCAGGGCCGCGCCATGATCATCAACAAAATGGGCAACGAACCCGTAGTGACTTTTACTGGCGGTGTGGTGATCCCGGTATTCCATAAAATGGAAATCATGGACATCTCACTTAAAACAATTGAAGTGGATAGAAGTGGTTCCGACGGCTTGATTTGTAACGATAATATTCGTGCAGATATCAAGGTTGGCTTTTTTGTTAAGGTCAATAAAAACCGTGATGACGTAATGAAGGTAGCTCAAGCCATAGGTTGTGAGCGCGCATCCAACATTAAAACACTTGAAGACTTATTCAGTGCAAAATTCTCAGAAGCGCTTAAAACAGTTGGTAAGTCTCTTGAATTTGAAGACTTGTACGCAAAACGTGACAAGTTCCGCGATATGATTATCGACAACATTGGCACCGATCTTAACGGTTATGTACTAGAAGATGTGGCCATTGATTACCTTGAACAAACCCCTCTAGAAAAGTTAGATCCCAATAACATTTTAGACTCTCAGGGCATTCGTAAAATCACCCAACTGACCGCCGAACAACATATCCAAACCAATGTGTTCCAGCGTGACGAAGAGATGAAAATCAAACGTAAAGACGTTGAAACCCGAGAAGCTATTCTCGAGCTGGAACGCCAACAAGCGGATGCTGAAGCTAAACAACAGCGTGAAGTACAAACCGTTATCGCCAGAGAAACTGCCGAAACAGAAAGGGTACAACACGAAGAAAAACTCAAAGCTGAGCAAGCGCGGGTGCAAGCTGAACAAGAGATTGAAGTACAAGAACAAAACAAACAACGTGAAGTCGAAGTAGCCGAAAACAACCGTTTTCGTGCAGTGGCGATTGAAGAAGAGCGGGTAATTAAAGCCCGCGAACTTGAACAAATAGACCGTGAAAAAGAAGCATCGTTGCAGCGTATTGCTAATGAAAAATTATTGGAACACGAAAAACGTGAAATTGCTGATGTGATCCGCAGTCGTGTTGAAGTAGACAAAACTGTGGCTGAAAAAGAAGAAGAAATTAACGACGTACGAGTAATTTCAGAAGCTGAACGTTTAAGAAAATCAAAAGTGATAGCTGCAGAAGCAGACGCTGAAGAAGCCTTGGTTAAAGATATCAAAGCGGCAGAAGCGGCTGAAAAATCGAGTGAATACCTAGCTAAAGAAAAAGTCACTATTGCCGCTGCTGATTTGGATGTAGCTGAAAAACTTGCTTTATCACAGCGTAAAGAAGCAGAAGGTAACGAAGCCCTTGCTGCGGCTTCGGGTCTTGCAGAAGCTAAGGTGATGGAAGCAAAAGCCATCGCTAAAGAACAAGAAGGCATGGCGGATGTTCGGGTACAAGAAGCCATGGCTGATGCAGTCGAGAAAACCGGTGTAGCCGAAGCTGAAGTGATGGCTAAGAAAGCCGCTGCCGAAGCCGAAGGCATGACCAAAAAATTCGAAGCCATGGCAACTATGTCTGAACAACAACGTGCCCACGAAGAATTTAGAATGCGTTTAGACAAACAGCATGAACAAAATATGGAATCCATCACCACTAATGTTGAAATTGCTAAGCAACAAGCCTTAGTGTTATCAGAAGCACTGAAAGAAGCCAATATCGATATTGTAGGAGGGGACACCAGCTACTTAGATAGTTTTGTAAAATCTCTGTCTGTGGGTAAAGCCATCGATGGCACTATTGGTAAGAGCGAAACCTTGCAAACAGCTTTTGCTGATCACTTCAATGGTGATGCCAGCTTTGTAGAGGATGCCAAAGAATTAGTCGCCGGATTTGGTGGAGCCAGTGGCAACGCTAAAGATGCCGCCATTACTGCTTTAGTCGCAAAATTTCTTAAAGAAGGTGGTGATAATCCGCAAATTATGGAATTGGTGACTAAAGCGTTAAGTTCAAAAGTGACTAAAACCGATAACCCTTCAAGCTAATAAATAGTGCATGGGCAGTGTTAGCTGCCCGATTAAATTAGCTGGGAGCATATTTTATGACAGAGCAAACTAAGACTGATCAAAATCAGCTTGATCAGGCGGTAGCCGAAGGCGGCGCTTATGAAGTTATTCATAAGCGCCTAACTGAACAAGCATCGAAGCTTAAACAAAAAGTCGAAATCCTTAATCAGGCGCGTATTGCAGAATTTGGTCAAGCCAAGTTGGATGTGCTTAGTCGAGTGAGAGTGCGCACCGAAAACAACTGTGTGGCCAGAGATATAGTGCCAGTAGGCGATAATATTTTATTTGGTTACAACGTTTTTATTGGGCTGAAAAAAGAAACCAAAGTGCAGGATGTGTTTGGCTTATATAAGTTAAAACACAATGAAGCGGGCTTTGAACTAGAAGCACAGGATTTAGCTGGCAGCTTTTTAGCAGATACTACCTTTATTAAAGAATTTAATGAGTTGTATGTCTATTACAAAGAAGCGCGTTTAATTCAGTTAAAAGTACAGAACCAAACCTTGTTTGCGGTGTTTCAGATTGGCCGAAAAATAGAAGATACCCGAGTATTTCAGTGGCGAGTGAACAAAGATGGCTCAGCTAGTTACATCGACAACCGTGGTGAAAGAGCAATTAAGGTCGCCGCTTCACACGATTTTGAATGGCAAAAAGTCGGGCGAGAACAACATGAAACGGGTCAACATCCTCACGTAAATATCCTTGACCAGGTGTTTGTCGAAACTATAAGTGGGCAGTTGACAATTAAAGTTGAAAATAATACCGAAGACGGTTTAGGTATTTACAACGAATCTGTAGAAGATCAAACCCAAAGCCTTGCCGATGCCGACATCCAATATGCGCAAATAGGCAGCTTGATATTGCTAAAAATCCAGCCTTATCGAGAAAAACGCTATCGCTTTTTGATATTTAATACCCGCACTAACCAAGTGAATCGTATCGATGCTATTGGTTTGGCTTGTGTATCTTTACCTGAAGATCACGGCATCATTTTCCCAGGTGGTTATTACTTACAAAATGGCGAAACCAAGTCTTTTCCCGATGAAATACAAGGTTTGCACTTTAAACGCACCATTCGCTCGCCCAATGGTGAAGATGTACTTTATGTGTTTTATGAGCCCGAATCGGGTCTAATTGGACTGTATTCCTACAACCTTATCCGTAAAGAATTACAAAATCCCATTTATGCTCATGGTTATAGTGTGTTTGAAAATGGCACTATGGTGGTCTTTGTTGCCGAAGACGAAGCGACCCGTGTGCACCCCATGCAAGTATGGGAAACCCCCTATTTCAGTCAAGAACATGCCGCAAAACAACCCACCACTGATAGCTTTTTTAGTCGTATTGGCAATAAAGAGTTAGTGCGCGGGATTTCAGACTTAATCGCCATTAATCGTAGTGTGGCAAATCCTAATCCAAGTCGTAATTTATACGAAGACTTGATTAAATCCTGTCGTACTATGTTTGACAGCTACTATTGGTTGGCTGAGCCAGAAGTAGATGGTTTAGGTGAGGTGGTAAAACAAATAACCGCCACTGCCGAATTGGTGATTGATGAATTTGTTAAGGTCGAACAAATTCGTTTACAGGCCGACAAAGCACTAGCCCAAGCCGAACAAAAGCAGGTCGATGTATTAGCCACAATTAAAATAAGCGATTGGCAATCCCCTGAGCAATTTGTTGAATGTTTAACAGCGCTACGACAACAACGTGGGCATTTAATAACGCTCAAAGAGCAGCGTTATATCAACAGAGAACGTATTGCTGAATTAGATACTCAAGTAACTGAACAGTTTGAAATAGTCAGCAGTGCCACAGTAGACTTTTTATCAGCTGACAAAGCCCTACAGCCTTACCATGACAAAATTATCACCTTAGAAAATAGTTTGTCTCAAGTAGATTTAGTAGTAGAAATCAAACCACTTATCGAAGAGCTAAATAACTTATCTATTGGCTTAGATTTATTGACCGAGATCCTCAATGGTTTGAAAGTGGATGATGCCACCATCAGAACCAAAATTCTCGACGATATTTCTGAGATATACGCCAAACTCAATCAAGTTAAAGCCCAAGGTAAAAAACGCCGCAAAGAACTAGGTTCGGGCGAATCCACCGCTGAATTTGCCGCACAGTTTAGATTGTTTTCCCAAAGCATTAATAGTGCTATTGCTATGGTTGATACACCAGAAAAAGCAGATGAGCAGTTATCCAGATTGATGATCCAATTAGAAGAATTGGAGTCCAAATTCAGTGAATACGACCAGTTTCTCAGCGATATCATGGATAAGCGGGAAGAATTACACAGTGTATTTGAAAGTCGTAAACAAAGTCTGCTAGAAGACCAACAACGTCGTTCACAAAACTTATTTGGTGCAGCAGAGAGAATTTTAAAAGGTGTGATCAGACGGGCTAATTCTTTTAAGGATGCAGACCAACAAAACACCTATTTTGCTTCCGACCCTATGGTGATGAAAATCGCTGATTTAGTCGCTCAGTTGCGAGAACTGAATGATCCCGTTAAAGCCGACGACTTAGAAGCCCAATTAAAAGCAGCAAAAGAACAAGGTATCCGTAGCCTACGAGACAAGCAGGATATTTTTGAAGACGGCGGCGCAGTTATTAAGTTGGGCAGGCATAAATTTAGCGTTAATTCACAAAACCTTGATTTAACCTTATTGCCCCGTGACGATGGTTTATATCGCCACTTAGTGGGTACTGACTATTTTGAACAGCTAGATAATCAGGAACTAAACGACCTTAAACCTTACTGGCAACAAGCCTTAGTATCTGAAAACAATGATGTGAGCCGAATCGAATATTTAGCCTCACTGATTATTCGAGATGGCGAATTACAGCAAAACGGCCAGTCTATTCATGCCTTGTACGAATTGGTTAACGACCCAAAAGCGTTGATGCAGCTAGTGCGCCATTATATGGCCGAGCGCTACCAAGAAGGTTACGAAAAAGGTGTGCATGATGCTGACGCAGTGAAACTGTTACAGGCTATTTTACCTGTACATCAAAAAGCCGATTTATTGCGCTTTGCACCTAAAGCCCGAGCTTTGGCAATGTTATTTTGGACCTTTGCGAATCGAGAAAAAACCCAGCAAAAAATTTGGCAAAGCCATGCGTTTAGCGCACAGCTTTTGGCAACATCATTCAATAGTCGCAGCGGCTTTGAACAGTTACAGCAAACACTTGAGCAAAGAATCAGAGCTTTTTGTCTGCAGTTTTCCTTGCAGTTTAAAGATCATGAAATTCAACAAAGTACCGACTATTTAAGTGCAGAATTGGCTCAGCCTAAGTTGGCGTTTATTAGTAGCCAACCGGCAAAAAAATTGTCTGAAAATTTTAGCAAACAGCTAGACATGCTGGGGCACTTACATGAGTTCCAAGGCGCCATGACACAGTTTAATCAATTGCTTGAACAAGCCGAACCTAAGCAAGCACAAATTGCAGGGTTAGAAGAACAATGGAGTTTAACTAATGCTTGGTTAGCTGCCACTTTAGGAGACAAAGACAAAGCACAATTAGGCCATTATTTACCTGAGGCCGCGGCGTTACTTATTTGCCAAGGCAAGTTGAATCTAAGGCCCAGTAAAGTCGATCTTAATGTCACTGTAGATGGCTTGCTCAGCGACCATAAAAACATAGTGGACAGTCAGCTTAATATTGCGCTAGATGAATACAGCGAACGACTCAACCAATACCACAATCAACACGTCAAAAACTTTCATCGTTATCACCAATTACGTCAGCAAGAAATGCAAGCCAGCAAAAAGGAATTACAACTCGACGCTTACAAAGCTAAACCTCTTAGCTCATTTGTACGCAACCGTTTAATTAACGAAGTCTATTTGCCTATTATTGGTGACAACCTCGCCAAACAAATGGGCACAATAGGTGAAAACAAACGTACCGATTTGATGGGTTTGTTATTGCTGATTTCACCACCGGGTTACGGTAAGACGACTCTGATGGAATACGTGGCCGACCGATTGGGTTTAGTGTTTATGAAAATAAACTGCCCGTCTCTTGGTCACGATGTGACGTCTATCGATCCTGAAAATGCACCCAATGCGACAGCTCGTCAAGAGCTGGAGAAACTCAATCTTGGCCTAGAAATGGGCAGTAATGTGATGTTGTATTTAGACGATATTCAGCATACTCACCCTGAGTTTTTACAAAAATTTATTTCATTGTGTGACGGCACCAGACGTATTGAAGGTGTATGGAAAGGCCAAGCCAAAACCTATGATATGCGTGGCAAAAAATTCTGTGTGGTGATGGCCGGTAACCCCTACACCGAATCGGGCGACGTGTTTAAAGTGCCAGATATGTTAGCTAACCGTGCCGATATTTATAACTTAGGTGATGTGCTGGGCGGTAAAGAAGAGCAGTTTGCCCTGAGCTATATTGAAAATGCCCTCACCTCTAATCCGGTGTTAGCGCCTTTAGCCCTGCGTGATATGCAAGATGTCTATAAATTAGTGGCCATGGCACAAAACGGCAATAGCAGTAGCAGCGACCTGAGTTATCAATACAGCGGCGCTGAGGTCAATGAAATTACCAGCGTATTAAAACACTTAACGGCCATTCAAGAGGTGATCCTTAAAGTGAATCTTGAATATATTCGCTCAGCCGCCACCGCTGAAGATTACCGCGAAGAACCGCCTTTCAAATTGCAAGGTAGTTATCGGAACATGAACAAAATGTCCGAAAAAGTCTCGGCTGTGATGAATCATGACGAACTCATGCAACTGGTCGGCGATCACTACACAGGCGAAGCACAAACCCTGACGTCAGGAGCAGAAGAAAATATCCTTAAACTAGCCATTTTACGCGGCGTGATGGACGGAGAACAAACCGCCCGTTGGCAACATATTTGTAGTGCGTTTAGCAGTAAAAAAAGTCTAGACATTGAAGGTGACCCCACCACCCAAGCGGTGCAACAACTGGGTCAAATATCCAACTCGCTCGAAGCGATAAAACTCGATATGCAACAGTCGGATACCACAGACTTAATTAAACCCATTAACCGCGTGGCCACGGCTATGCATTTGTTAAGCAAGGTATGGGCAGGGGCGGAAGAAGATGATTTTAAGAAGAAAAAGTGATTAGGTTTACATGGGTTAGTAAAAGGGAATGCGCTGCGCTTACCGCAATCGCTTGCTTTTCTTAAGCCCAGTTCCTTGGGCCTAGCTTACTTTTTTGCTACAGCCAAAAAAGTAAGCACAATTTCGTTTGGAACGAATTTGAACATTTAGCCCCGTTTATCAAACTGCTAACGCAACTCGCTAATGCCGTTCGTCTATCTTTGTCCATTTTAGGCGTGACAACAGTAATGAATTTCTTCAAAGTAGCGGCTTCATTCATGGTATTGGTCTTTAGTGATTTTCGGCGATTGATCTGATCACCAAATACCGTGAATGTTCCAAATTATTTTAAAATAACTTACCGGCTTATTTCGTGGGGATTCGTCAGACACTGACCCCTTGATTCCTTGACAATAAACAGAACCATGGGCGGGGACCGCACCGTAGATTTGTTAGGCCGAATGGTAGGTAAAAAACACTACCCAAACAAAGCAGTCGCTGTGTTAATACTGTCAAGATAAACATTGCCAATGCCATGAAATAACCCGGCCAGCCATAAATTGTTGAAACGTTTATAAACCCACGCAAAAAACAAACCCATTACAAAAATGAAGGCAAAATATTTCATATGGGCAATATTGTCGGCCACGTACTGGTAGTGGTGAAAATGAAGCGGACCAAAAGTAAATAACAGGTTACTGATCAGGATGGCCTTGGTCGAGCCGACTTTTTTGCTCAACTGATTTTGCAGCAACCCACGATAAACCATTTCCTGAAAAAAGCCCCAGAATAACATCGGGATTAACACCATTAGCGTGATTTGAAGCAGATCGTCAAACGCCAGCAGGCGTTGCCATTTTGAGGTTAACAACAGAAAACAGCCGTTGGATATCACCAGACCGATGAGGAAAAAGCGTTTCTCGTCGCTGCTCCACAAAGAGGGTGATCGCAACCCCAATTGAGTTAATGTCTGACGGCTCAAAAATGGATATAAAACAACAAAAACGATATTAATAAAGGCTATTTGCAGGGCAAAACTGTAGGTTTCCCGATCTAAACCCAACGAAATATACAGCGCCAGTAAGTTTGTTTTGGATATAAAAAAACACAGGATAAACAACACAGCAATGCCGATAAACTGCTTTTGGGGTTGCTCGATGGTGTCACCTGTGCTCATATTATAATCTTTTCGTTTTGCTGATATGCGATAATACTAGCTTGAGCGTACGGATAAACACAGTGCCAAAAGTCACTATTTATAACATAGGTATCGAAAACTGTAAGCAATGCGGTGCTGCGGTTGCATATTCTCGCCAATTAGAATTACAGAGACATAAAGTGCGCAGGATATCATGACACCCATGATATTCAGTAGCGATTGATCTTTGTGTTTTATGCCCTAGTGGGCACTGCCTTCCGCCGCGGCAGCAGCTTGCCAGGTTTCTCACAGAATCCCTTCTGTGCGACTGACTTTTTTTCTGCAGGCAAAAAAAGTAAGCAAAAAAGCCCGCTCGCCAAACTATGTTCTTCATCCAATTATTTTTGATATTTAGCAGGGTGAAACTGGATTCTTTAGAAGCTCAGCTTAGCCCAGTTGAACATCACGACAAGCGACCGCCATGGAAGGCGGAAGGTAGAACAATGCAGGAGCAATTGTCGAGATGTCGAGATTGGGTGCCGATCATCATGGAAGTGTGATTGACTAATTTAAAGTTGGTTGCGAAGGAACGATTTATAACGATCTACTAAATCCACCTAATAGTTGGCGAGCCTTGATTCGAGGATAAATCAAAAGAAAAAACAGATGCGTCGGCTCTGCCGATTGTAATCTTTGGTGGCTCGGCCACTGCTTTTTCGCCTTTAAAGTTTTAGCAAAAAATGGCTCATTCTTGGGGCAAATGACATGGGTGAAACTGGTTTTTTTAGAAGCACGGCTTCGCCCAGCTGAACAGCTCGACAGGGAAGTCGAGATTGGGTGCCGGTCATCAAGGATGTGCGATTGACTAAGTTAAAGTGTTTACATCGGGTAGGAAAAGAACATTTACAGCGACTCTAAAATAAGCCATTTTATGCGGTTAAAAACTATAGTAGCGAGCGGCATTGTTACAAAGTAAATCCTTTTACTTTGCCCTCTGGGCCATCTTGCAGATGTTCAAAATGGTTCCAGACCATTTTGTCTGGTTACTCTATTTTTTGTTGTTGAAAAAAGAGTCACTGGCTTGAAGGGATTCGAGTCAAAAACCATCAGGAAGATGGCGCGAAGCGTGCTTTTAATATTTCACACCCATCCACTCTCGTTACTGCATCCTAGTGACTATAATCAACCGCAGTCATTTTTCCTAAGGATACAGGGATGATTTTCTCAACCGAGAACTCTCTAACGTGGGATGGTTTGGACCACATGATTTTGTGGCCTTTTAGTCTTTTAAATAGACTTACTCTGCTACGAAACTTGTCTTGTTCTTCTTCTGTGGATGCTCTTTTTTCACCAAACTGAACGACTAACCTGACGGCGGGTGGCGTTACAAAGTTGCCCCTGAATAATGATTTTAACCAAAATATCAAGGAAGTGTTCACCACTAATATGCAGCCCTTCGAATTATTTGCCTGAGCCCTCCTCACAGATTGGGTGAACATTTCAAGGTAATAGCCATGATGCTCATTAAGCAAATATACACTACCTATTGGGGAGCAATGGGGAACATCATTTTGAACTGTCGCAACGGAACAATACAAACTATTTCTAAGCAGTTTTTTTATATGTCTAAATGCAATCATTTGCCACGCCTCTATTTAAAAATCACAGATAGCATACCTTGAGGTATGTATAGCAAAAAAGTAACATACCAAGAGGTATGTTGTAAACAGTTGATGGTAAATGATACAAATTCAAAAAGAAAAATGGCTGAAAACAGGTTTGATGACGTTGGATAAAAACGGTGCAGATCAAATAAAAATAAGCACGCTTTGTGCACAGTTGCAGGTAACTAAAGGTGCTTTTTACCACTGGTTTAATTCCAAAAAAGATTTTGATCTTGCGATGTTGGAGTATTGGAGAAACACTTTTACTGAGCAGTTTATTGTACTTTCAGAATCGGGCAGCAGTTCCAAAGAGAAGTTAACTCTGCTGGTTCGTCAATGTATAGATGGTTTAAGTAAAGGTAGTCGTCTAGAAATTGAAATTAATATGTGGTCAAAACAAAATCCAGAAATCGGGGAATTTGTATTAAGTGTTTATCAGCAGCGATTTGATTATCTCATGTCGCTATTAAATGATATTTACAGTTCCAAAAACGAAGCAAAACGTCACGGATTAATACTGTATTGCTTGCTCATTGGTTGTGACTTGTTTTTTCGTTCCATCAGTAATGAAGAAGCAGAATTAATCTTTCAAGAATATTTATAAGGTAAGGTGATTTAAAGCAGTCGGACTGCTGCTCGTTACGAATTAAATCGAGCAGTAATTCACCGTCGCCACAAAGAATTTACAAAGACTGCCATGATAATTATCACCAAGGTCATTTTTATTCAATACTCTTGTGCTTTAGGCGGTGATGATTAGAACTTTATTAAACTACACAACGTGCTTTAAAAATGACAGTTTCTCTTCTTATTACTATGTCTTTGTTTGCCCTTGCGGCTTCACTTTCACCGGGGCCAGTGAATCTTGTGTCTTTGAGTGGTAGTGCGCGTTATGGACTAAAAACTGGCCTCACATTTGTGACGGGAGCCACCTTAGGTTTTATTGTTTTATTTCTGCTTATTGGTTTTGGTTTGCGCTATTTCATTAACGCTTTGCCGTGGCTCACACAATTCATTCAATGGTTAGGCATCGCCTTTCTGCTGTATCTGAGTTACCAACTTTTTATGGATAACGGCGAGTTAGATCCTAACAATGATAAACATGCGCCTACTTTTATGACAGGAGCAGTGATGCAGTGGCTTAATCCCAAAGCTTGGTTGGCATCGGTGTCGGGTATTTCAGCTTACATTCCTCAAGCCAAGGTGGATGAAGTACTGATTTTCGCTGGTTTATATATGCCAATTTGTTGGTTATCGTTAGGTGTATGGGTTGGGGTAGGCATAGTTTTGGGGCAGTATTTTCAAAGCCCAAACAAAATGCGTTTTATGAACAAAAGCTTAGCAACATTATTAGCGGGAAGTTGTTTTATACCCGTCTCCCTTGAAGCTGCAGCGTTGTTGGCTGCTCTTACTCACCCCAATCACTTAGTACGCCTAAGCTCATGGGGCTGAGTTCCTTTGCCGCCTAGCTGCAACTCCAATGGCTTTGGGTATATGTTGTTGGTTTGAGCCTGATAGTGTTCAAATTTATTCTACTGAACGGCTGTATTGGTTTGGCGTTGCCGCAACTCGTTGTTTAAAGGCTCGTTGAAAATGGGCTTGGTCACTAAAACCTATAGCATGGGCTACTTCGGAAATTGTTTGGCCTGCTTTCAAGGCTTGTTGACCAAGTTGCACTCGGCAATTCAATCGATAAGCATGGGGCGTCATATTAAACTGCCGCTTAAAAGCGCGGATAAGATATCCTGTACTTAAACCGAACTTAGCGCTGATAAGCGCTATAGAAGTGTCTTCTAAACAATATTGATTTAGGTAATTCGCCACTTGATATAAGTTATTTAAGGGTAAAGCGGTTTTTGACTTTTCTACTGTGTTATCCAAATGAGTGAACAGTTTCACTAGGCAGTCTTGTAATATTTTGCCTTTTGTTGCAGATGAGAATGCTGTTGACATCAAACAATCACATAGAGTCACAAATGCCTGATAAAAATCCGCTGTCACTAGGGTATCTAAATGGGTATCTTGCCAATGAGCAGTGTTTCTTACTTCGGCGTTTAACAACAAAGTCGCTAGCCAGTCTTTGTTCAGATGCATCATGTAATAAGCCCAAACCGAATCTTGCTGAGGGTTACATGCATGTACGACATCAGGGTTCATCATCACTAAAGAGCCACGTTCGACCACATGTAATCGGTCGGCACAAATGAACTCACTGTGCCCTTCCAAAATTGCCCCAATCGACCACTCTTTGTGAAAGTGTGGCGCGTAACTGACTGCTCTGCCATCCAATACTTGGCGAAGCTCAACATAAGGCAGGTCGGCGTCGCGCCAAAAAAGAGGATGGGTAGAAGGTGTCATATAGTTGTTATGCTCATTAAAACTAAATTAAATAGTGCAACCTTGGGAGTGAGAAATGGCTAGGTTAGTTCAAACCATAATTAAACAAGTTGTAGAAGGTATGCCTACTTCCGACGGTGCCAGTGTGAAATTAGAAAGAGTGTTGGGGCAACCTTCGCGAAGACAATTATGAAGACAGTCATAGCTACCTGTCATAGTAGCTGCCTTTTACCCGTTTATATTAGTTTTTTAAGTGAGCGCATTAAGGTCGAATCCAAATAAGCGCTGAACATTTAGACCTTGCCCAATTTACTTCAGTGACTTCGACGTTTTCACTCCAAATTGGAGTTTTTGGAGTTATATAATTTGACTTTGGGGTTGTTGGGGTTATAATTTTTTTGAAGTCACCGACAAGGTTTCTAGTATGAACAGTACAGATTTGGTCAAAGAGCTTCTTAAGGACGGATGGAAAATAGTTAAAATAAGAGGATCACACCACTACTTTAAGCATCCAACGAAGAACGGTAAAGTTACCATTCCTCATCCTAAAAAAGATCTGCCGATCAAGACTTGGAAGTCAATTAGGAAACAAGCTCAACTAGATTAGTTAGACATTACTGATCCGCTGCAAAAAAACATAATTATCACTCTTACAGGAGTACTTAAATGTTAAATAAAAGAATAGCAATCGCTATCGAAGAAGGTGATTCAGATAAGGCATATGGTGTTATCTTTCCAGATTTAGAAGGATGCTTTTCGGCTGGGGATACACTCGACGAAGCGATAGAGAGTGCGCAAGAAGCTGTTGAGGGTTACCTTGAATTATTACTTCAAGATGGAGATAAGTTGCCTGATTTTAAATCCATTCAGGAGCATAGAATAAACCCTGAGTATGATGGATTTATTTGGTCTTTTGTTAGTGTTGATATGACTCCCTTTTTGGGAAAATCTAAAAAAGTTAATGTCACACTGCCTGAACTACTTATTAAGCAGATTGATAAGGTAGCGTCTACAAGTAGTGTTTATAAAAACCGTTCTGGCTTTTTAGCTAAGGCAGCAATGCGCGAATTAAAATTGTCAGTTTGATCTTTAAGCCGGCCTTTATTCCGGCTACAACAACCCCAACAAAACCTTCATGACAATTTTAGTTTGAACATGAACTAAATGGACTCCATTAGGTATATAACAATCACAAGGCTGATTGACTTCTATGATAATTATCATGGGCAAGAAGGGGCGATCACCACTCAAGCGGTGAAATTCAGTTTTTTGACTTTCACATGGTGGCAAATGAGACACTGACTTTGTCTACCCAAAGTACCCATAATGGCTTTTTATATGTTTATGAGGGTGAAGTAGATGTTAGTGGTAAAACCCTTAAAAAAGGTCAGTTGGGCGTATTGGATTTTGCCGACCAATTAACCTTAACCACTGATGATGCTGCAAGGGCGATTTTTCTGAGTGGTGAGCCAATCAACGAACCCGTTGTGCAATACGGGCCTTTTGTCATGAACACTGAGGAGGAAATTAATCAGGCACTTAGTGACTTTCAGCAAGGTATTTTGGCTTAGTTATGATTGACGGGGCAAGCTGATCTCACCGAGGTACTTCACACTAAGTTTTCTGGAAAAAAAGCGTCGAAGCGCTTTTTGATTTAATCCAATAAATAGCAGGGGTTAGCTATTTTGTTCACGAGCAATAGCACGATAGGCAATATCATCGCGATAAAACATGCCGTTGCAGCTTATGGTGTTAACCAATTCATAAGCATTTTGTTGCGCTTCGGTAACGGTATTTCCTAAAGCTGTCGCACACAGTACCCGGCCACCATTGGTGGTGACTTTGCCATCAATGTTTTTGGTACCTGCATGGAAAATTTTACTGTTGGCATCGCCAAGGGCTAAACCTTCAATCACGTCACCTTTGTTGTAACTATCTGGGTAACCACCTGCAGCAAGCACCACGCCTACCGCAGCTCTAGTGTCAAAAGCGGCTCGAATGTGGTCAAGTTTGCCATCTAGGGCTGCTTCGACCAATTCAACTAAGTCAGACTGCAAACGCATCATGATAGGTTGGGTTTCTGGATCGCCAAAACGACAGTTGTATTCAATCACTTTAGGCGTGCCATCGCTCATTATCATTAAACCCGCATACAAAAATCCCACGTAAGTATTGCCCTCAGCGGCCATGCCTTCTACCGTGGGGTAAATCACTTCTTCCATCACACGTAGGTGGATATCTGGCGTGACAACTGGTGCCGGTGAATAAGCGCCCATACCACCAGTGTTAGGGCCAGTATCGCCATTACCTACTCGTTTATGATCTTGGCTAGTGGCAAAAGGTAAAACGTTTTTACCATCGACCATCACAATAAAGCTCGCTTCTTCACCATCGAGGAATTCTTCTATAACCACGCGGCTGCCAGCTTCACCAAAAGCGTTACCCGCTAACATGTCACGGATTGCGTCTTCTGCTTCGGTTAATGTCATGGCGACAATCACACCTTTACCTGCTGCAAGTCCATCTGCCTTGACCACAATAGGCGCACCTTTTTGTTGCACATAGGCAAGAGCAGGTTCGATTTCGGTAAAGTTTTGGTAGTCAGCAGAGGGGATATTGTGACGTGCTAAAAAGTCTTTGGTAAAGGCTTTTGAGCCCTCTAGCTGGGCTGCAGCTTGAGAAGGTCCAAAGATTTTTAATCCTTTGGCTTGAAAGGCATCCACAACGCCTAACACTAGTGGTACTTCTGGACCCACTATTGTTAAGTCTATTTGGTTTTGCTCTGCAAAGGCGAGTAAAGCTGGTACGTCTTCTGCACCTACATCAACATTGGTTAGTTTGTCTTCAAGGGCTGTTCCTGCGTTACCCGGTGCTAGAAATACTTGGGATACTTTGGCCGACTGGGCAGTTTTCCAAGCTAATGCATGCTCGCGACCACCGCCGCCAATAATCAATACTTTCATAGGGTTTGTTATTCTTATTTAAGGTTTTACAAATTTTAATGTCATACGTGTGCTTTCACCGATGGCCAAATATTTAGCTCGGTCTTTTTCGCCTAGCGCTAAGCTTGGTGGTAATGTCCAAACACCTCGCTCATGCTCAGAATAATCTAGCGAGTTGAGGTTAACATCACTCTCGGCGACTAAAGTTAAGCCAGCTTTTTGCGCTGCAGTTACGACCGCCGATTGTTTCATATAACCCGAGCTATTTTGCATGTCATCAGACGCTGATTCTGGCAATTTGTGTTCAACCACGCCCACTATGCCGCCTTTTTTAAGGGCTTTAGCGAAACTGGTAAAAGCCAATACCAAACCTTCTTGTCCGCCATCCATATACCAATTGTGCACATTGCGAAAAGTTAACACTCTGTCTAACGAGCCTGCAGGTGCAAAGTCCGGTGCCTTTTTGTGATGAAACGCTGTCACTTTAACATTCTTATAATCTGGGTGTGTTGCGACCGTTTTGTTAAACCCTTCTAACAGGCGTGGGTAATAACTTGGTGCACCTTCATAAAGGTAAAAATGAGCTGCATAAAATTGGCCCTTATCTTTTAAAAGAGGCGCGAGAATAGCGCTGTACCAACCACCACCGGGAGAGATTTCAGCTACAACCATATCTGGCTGAACATCGAAGAAGCGCAAAGTTTGTTGAGGATGACGATACTCATCTCTTGAGCGCTCTTTAATTGAACGACTTTCATTATTAACTGCCTCGCTAAGTGCGTCAGCAAGTACTAGAGGTGAACTGAGTAAGGATAAGGCAATTGAAATTTTTAAGATTTGTTTAAACATAATATTCTCTCATTTGGACGAAAATGGATTTGCATAGATTGTAACGGTATTGCGCGTCAGAGGTAACAAAAAACGGAGTCAATATTTTGCGCTATGACTCCGGATTTTCATTCACAATATTAATGTTTGAAGTGACGCATACCAGTGAAGACCATGGCAATACCATGCTCATCAGCCGCATCAATCACCTCTTGGTCTCGCATGGAACCGCCCGGTTGAATAATGGCACTGATACCTGCAGCAACTGCAGCGTCGATACCATCACGGAATGGGAAGAATGCATCAGATGCCATCACTGAGCCTGCAACTTGCAAACCTTCGTCAGCCGCTTTAATGCCTGCAATTTTTGCTGAGTATACGCGGCTCATTTGACCAGCGCCTACGCCTATAGTTTTGCTGTCGTTGCAATATACAATGGCATTTGATTTAACGTATTTGGCTACTTTCCAAGTGAACATTAAATCTTTTAATTGTTGTGCTGTGGGTTGTATTTTGGTGACGACTTGAAGTTCGTCTTCTTCAACCATACCAAAATCCCGGTCTTGAACTAATAAACCGCCATTAACACGTTTGAAGTC
>Ga0316209_1001575_pt1 | contig 22650 bp, 22 predicted proteins | sample 6monopyrite_MG_FD_204945 | JGI IMG/M metagenome (GOLD analysis project Ga0316209, IMG submission 204945) | Microbial mat bacterial communities from mineral coupon in-situ incubated in ocean water Damariscotta River, Maine, United States -... | ecosystem: Environmental > Aquatic > Marine >...
TCATCTTGATGTAGAGATCATCGGAAAGCCCAAAGTTGTCGAGGTCCAGCAATTGAAAAGTGATGTACGGCGTGTCCGTTCCAACAAGACGATCATACAGGCCGGTGCTGGCCAGAAACTTGTCGTGAATTGCTTCAATCATGATCAATGCCGACTGGATGGTGGGGTCGCGTTTCCACCATTGAAAGAACCACGACTGGTCTTCGATCAGAGGACGCAATGACTCTACTTCAGATGGCCGCGTGTCTGGAAACCACCGCACGAGATTATCGAAGAACTCCTCGCTGCTGGCTCGGACCGCGTAGGCGAACCTGGACCGGCCATTTGTGTTGGTGAAGCCCTCAAAGTCTTCAGATGACTCGTCCTGCCACGCGAGATACCAGTGCAATAGAAATAGGGTGGTGAGTCTCTGCTGACCGTCGAGCGGACAAAAGCGGGGCTCAGATTTGCCTTCCATGCTCCCGTAGACAAAATCCAAGTCCAACGGAAGGGTCTCGTCATCGGGAGCCTTGGCCAACGCCGAGTAGAGCGCGTCGAGAAACAGGTTCCTCACTTCGGATGCGGACTCTCGCCCCTGCGCATAATCTCGCTGGATTATCGGTATCTCGACGTGAGAATGATGGTCGAACAATTCACGAAACGTGACTCGAATCCCCAGAACATCTTTCGTTGTATTCATTCCACGACATCCTTGGCAAAGAAGGTCGAAATCGTCTCAACGATGGTGCCACGATAGGCATCTCGATCGTCTTTGCCCCAAAACATCATCTTGCCGATTTCCTTGCTGTAGCATTTTAGAAACACGTTCTTCGTGCAAATCGGAACGAAGGTCCCCTCGCGGTCCAGCCCGATGACTCTGCTTCGCTTAACTGGAAATACAGCGTTCTTGTAGCTGCGGTTCGTGCTGGAATCGAGCAACGCAAGATTCCCCACGCCGTTGTCAGCTTCAGTGTCTTTGGGTTCCTGGAACTGTGCCAGGACATCACTGTAGAGGTTGTCGAATGCGTCAACGTCAAACGTGTCCGATTGGAGAATCGCTTTGGCGCGATCGCACAGATCCTTGCTCTCACTCACATCGCCCAAGTGTGTGACAAAGTCGCGAAGCCAGTCCTCGCATCGAGATTGTTGGTCTGGTTTGTCCGACTTGACGGAACGAACGTGTTCAATATCCCAGCTTGACTTCTTGAAATGGTGGAACGGAAACCGCAAGCTCGACTTGGGATTGAGGAGTATCGTGGCCATATTGAACAGCAACAGCAGCGATCGAATTGTGTTGTGATCCGTGTCGTAATCCAGACCCTCGACAAACTCTCGTACTGCGGATTGGTAGTCATCGAGTGTTCCGCTTTCAGGGATGCTTCGCCGGAGAAGTCTCTGAAAAATCGTCCGTCTGAGTGTAAGGCGAAATTCACTTTTGGTGATGCCGTTCGCGGACTTGCGGAGTTCACTGAGCTTAACGCCATCGTGGATCAAATATCCGACGAGATGAAATAAGACGCGGTCGTTGAACCACTCCTCAAGTGTCATGAATGACTGTTTCACATTGAGCCACTCTTCCTCCGCTGTCACATCCGCACTGAACCGCTCGTTGTAGAAATGAAACGTTGCGAACGGATCGCTGAGGTTGGGAGTGGAGTGTTCCTGAGCGATCTGTTGAAAAAGAAACTCAATGCGACTCGCTGGTGAAGTCTCGCCAGTCGTGAGAAAGCACCACATTTCATCCGACTGGAGGGCTTTTTCGATTGCGTCCCATTCCTGGGCAATCTTGAGCTGATGCAGGTGTTTTGAGTCGCCGCCAAAATTCCGAGACCGAAGAAACAACGCTCGAATCAGCTCGGAATTGGTGAGTGGAATCTTTCCAACGTTCAGCCGGGTGAAGGCGTTGACAGGATCTTCGGAATCCGGCAACTCGTACCAGATGACTCTGGTGTTCTTGCCCAACTCATCGTCATTTGTCAGACACTGGATTAGTTGCAGGTAGTGGCTGCCGCCCCTCTCCGAGAACCATGCCTCGATGGTCTTGTACGCTCGACAGATATGAAAGTAGTCGATGTTGACGTTCTGCTGCTCCATATCAATGTCTTGCAGAAACTCGCCGCTCTTCGGACGTGTCTCGAATTGCAGCGTGAACGTCGACTTCCCGAGTTCTTCGACCAGATTTTTTCGGTAGGCAAGAATCAGCAAGATCGTCGTCAATCGTTGCTGGCCGTCAACAAGCTCCCACTCGCCGCTGTCCCGCCGCTTAACGACGATAGGTTGCAGGCAGTAGAATTCTTTCTTCTCGCAAGTCGACTGAAACTCCCAGATGTCATTCAGTAAGTCCTCGACTTGCTGCTGGGTCCAACGGAAGCCGCGTTGATACGAAGGAACAAAGAACTGTTCATTCAACAGGTCGTTGATGGGCTTCAAAGATATCGATGCGTCGCTCATGTCACCTCGAACTTTTCTGTGCCGAGCCATCGCTGGCCTGTCCCGATTTCACCCATTCATCCACATCTTCCTTACGGAACTTCCAGAGACTGCCAACTTTGTGTGCAGGCAAGCTCTTGCGTTCAATCCACTTGTAAATCGTGTCGCGTTTGACTCCCAAGTAGACCGCTATTTCCTCGACGGAGAGCCAACGATCGGATGACACGTCTGGCATCATTTGCTTTCCTGTTCTGTCCAACAGACACAGCCAAATCCGTAGGTATCATATCAAACTAGCACGAATGGAGATACCATGCGTTCAAGCAGATGGGATTTGATGGCGCCAAAGTCGAAGGATGCTGTTGCCGATTACTGAGGACAACGTGTTCCCGATGCGCTATTCAGACGGGAATGCAGGCAACGACGAGTCTTGAATCCACGACTGCATTCTCGATCGGCTCGCACCCCATCCACTCCCACAGTTTCTTCTCATCAACTGGATCGTGGATGTGCTCGCTGCACGCGCCCGCCTCCCAAAGGTATGGGACCGATACGATCACGACGCGGCCACACTCAAACAGTTTTCGAGCGAAAGATGCCGGATCAGGGATGTGCTCCAGTACTTGCAGGCAGAGCACGAGGTCGTACTGTCGGTCGGGCTCCCAAGTTAGAAAATCGGCATTGACGACGCGGACACCATCGAACGTGCAACCATTCGTCGGCAGTTCTACGACGGTGCGATCATACCGGTGGAACCATTCCAGATAGCGGCAGCCCAATCCGACGCCGCCGCCAACGTCGAGCAGCGTGCTGCCGTCCGGACAGTACTTCTCCGCGAATTCTCTCACCGTGCGGTAGTACTGCTGATCCTTGCGTCCTTCCCAGTATGTGTCGTTCATTGCTTCGCTCCGTGGCCGCGTGGGCCGATGTGTTCGCACTCGCACGTCCAGTCGCACAACCGCTTCCAGTCGCCACTCATCGTGCGGAAGAAATAGGGGTCGTAATATGCTTCGCCGCTGGGGACGGTGAAGATGTGGTCCTTGATCAGTTCCGATCGCACGGCGAGGCAACCGAATCCGGAGCCGCGAACCTCGGTGACTTGTTGCTCGTGAACGGCCGGCTTCCGCGCACGCAACACTCCAATATGCGTGTCCGATTTCCGGTCAGCCGTCCAGACCACGTAGTGCGGGTCCCAGCGGGACAGGTACGGCGCGCTGACGCAGGCCACGTTCTTCTTGAAGTGCTGCAACAGACGTTCAAGCACGTCGTCGGGCGGGATGATGTCATCTTCCAGAATCCAGCAGTAATCCGTTTCCAGCGCAGACCGCAGCCGGTTGTAGATCCGGCACATGGCGTACTGCACATCCCGTTCGGTCTGGCGGTTGTAGCGGTTGGCGTCCGCCAATCCTTTCTGGGCCGCGTTGAATGTGAAGTGCCGAACGTCGGGGTAATCACACTGGGCAACCCACTGTCGCACACGCTTTGAGAACGCTGGCTTCTGCCCGGTGTCGCAGAGGATCATACGGATCTGATCATGGGGCCACGTCTGTCGTTCGAGAAACTTGCTCTGTGCGTCCCAGGCGTAATCACGACCGGCCAACGGAATGAACAGCGTGATGTCGTGAAACTTCAGGCAGTTCGCCGTGAAGTAACCATGTTTCAGGCGATATTGAAAAGCCTGCACGTTCTTCTGTGCGGCATGAGTACGGTACATCAGGACCGACTTCTGCTTGCGGAACTCCCAGCCATCCTGTGCCAGCCGCTGAAACATCAGATAATCTTCGGGCGTCAACAGGTGGTCGACATCGATATCAAACGCATCGGTGATTTCCAGCACTTCGCGACGGATCAATGCGCACGCGTCAACGAAGTTTTCCCGCATCAAAAGGTCACGGGAATAGTTCGGGAAGTTCGTGCGGTTGTGGGCGTACAGGCCGAACCGCTGCAGATCGGCATAGACGATACCCACGTTCCGGTGCGTGAACTTCTTCAGACCGTTGGCGATATAGTCGCGCGTCAGATAATTGTCCGCATCGAGGAATAAGATGAAATCGCCGTTGCTGGCCCGGAACCCCGAACCGCGGGTTTGGTGGGCGTTCTTGTGCTCGACCCGCAAATACTTCACGCCGTCGCCGGCGAACCGCTCTGCCACCTTTTTGGTGTCGTCCGCGCTGGCATCATCGACGACCAGAATCTCATCGACTGGCCGCGTCTGCGCCAGCACACTCAGGATGGCGGCTTCCAGGTATTTCGCGTAGTTGTGGCTGGTGATGATCACCGAAACGGTCGGTCCGGACGGCGCTGGTTTCGGAGACGCTGGCTTGGGCACCTGGTCGTTGTTCGTTGGCTTGCCGTTTGAGCTGCTTAACAACGCCAGCAGGTCGGTCTTGTGAGACTTTAGGCGGACCATCAGATCGGGTGTCACGGCCGACTGCGGATGGAAGTGGAGGTTCGGGCCGTCGGCCTTCAGCCGAACGCCTCGGCGCGTCAGCTCCACGAGTAGCGATTGCGCTGTCACACCGTCCCCCATTGCTCGGGCTTTTCACTGATGTTGCTGATGCGGACGACGGCCCACACCAGTCCGCCGTAACCGTACCCGTATCCGCAGTAACCGCCCGATGTCGCTTCACGCCAGAGGATGAACGCGGAGCCCATTGTTCCGGTCTTCAAATTTTCGGCCTGACCGTCGTCAACGTCAGCGAATTCGTGACTCGCGTCGGCCACGCACAGACGCACGACGCAGACGCCACTCACACAGGCCATGCCTATCCGGCCGGATTTGACCGGTTCGAGCATCACGACAAACTTGCCGAAATGGTCAGCTTCCGTCGGCGTCACACCGACCAAAGCAACTTGGTTCTGAAACGCCATCAGGCTGTCGTCGGGTGTGAAAATGGGCCGGTCGATTCCGAGAATGTCGAACCGGTTCCGATCGGCACCGCTGTTGTTCTTGACCGGAATGATGCCCGTCTGCCGAATGTCGAACTTCGGATCGCGCGTGATCGACTGCCGTCGCGCTTTGAAATCGCGCGCCGTGTCGATGAACGTATTGAAGGTCTCGGCGGGAATCCGCAGCGGGTCACCGGCCTGAACTTTCTTGAACGTCTCTCCCACACTTCAAATCCCTAATCCAGCGAAGTTGCCATACGGATAAACCTGTTCCACGTAGACGGCGACCGGTCGCTTCACCAGCATCTTGGCCGCCGTGTCCTCCGCGTCCTCGTAACGGACCCAGAGGTACTCCCAGCCGCGCTTGGCGATGCCGGTGATGTCGCCAACCACCAGCCCCAGCACATTCGGACTGGCGGCGAATCGATAACTGATCTCCCAATCGTCCTGACCGCGTTTGGAGCCCGACGCACCGAGGAACGAAACCTCGCCGGCGGCGAAACCACGGAACGGGCCGTTGTTGACGGTGCCCGTCAGATAGAACAGCGTCGCCTTGTAGGCGGCCGTGACCAGCAATGTGTCGATGTAGTGCGTCTCGCTGAAGTTGTAGACGGGAACGGTGATGTCCACCCCCTCGACGCTGTCGCGGGTCGCGCCAACCGCCCCTTTGAAGTTGGGCGGCGGTCCGGAGGCTGAGTACGCGCCGACGGTTGCCAGCGATTGAGTGATGTGTTGCGTGCCGCCGCCCGTGTCAAACGAAAATGAGCTGTCACCCGTTTCCGGTGGTTCAATCTGCCCGTAGCGGACAGAACCTTCCCAGTCGTTTTCAGCGATCCGCTCGGTGTGCAGACTCTGCCGGATCAAGCCGCCGTAGAGAACGGGTGAGGCGGCCAGCAGCGCGCTGTTGGCCGTCGCATCATCATCCGTGCCACGGATAATGTACCGCAGGTCGACGCTCGAATCTTCGCTGATCGTCGTTTCGCGGCTGTCCCATTTCTCGTAGACCGTTACTGCCATCGTTCCCTATCAACTGAAAGTCAGCCCGCCATGCTGGGCTTCCTGGAGAATACGTTTCGTGTTCTTCGCCGTTTCTTCTGTCGCTTTCGCGGTGCGCTGCGCTGGATTGCCGCCGGCGAGTCCCCGGACCCCGGCCGCGTTGAACGTGCCCGTCACGCTGACTTTGTCCTGAGTCGTTTGGAGCTGATCACCCAGTCCACCAAGTTGCGATTGCAGATCCTGCAGCAGGTTGCCCGGTTCCTGGAGACGGTCCGGCCCCGAATCGTCCGATTCAGCTTCTTCCCGTTTACGGGCCGCCTCTTCGATTGCCTGTTGCCATTCACGACGGGCCTGCGCCAGCGCGCCTTCCGACGTCTGCAGATCGCCGGCGAACTGTTCGCGACGACGTTCATGTTCGGCTTCGCGGGCACTGTCGAGTTCATCAAGAGCTCCGGTGCGCTGGCCTTCGATCTCAGAGAGACGTGACTTGCGGCGTTGCTCACGTTCGAAGATGTCCCGATTGCGACGCTCATCCAATTCGCGGTTCATCCGCTGCGTCTCGGCGTCGATTCGGTTCTGGACGTCGCCGGATTCCTCGCCCGTCACCAGCGACTTGAGTTTTTGCCAGGCCTTTTTCAGGAACCCGACCACCCGGTTCCAGTTCTTGGCGATGAATGTGGTGAACAACGACCATGAGTCCCGCAGGAAATCCACGGTCTCGGTCCACGCCGCCTGCAGGCCGGCCCAGGCATTCGTGGCGATCTTCGCCGCACCGAAAACTGCCTCCGTCCAAGTGGTAAGAAAGAAGTCCTTCACTTTGACCCAAACCTGATTGAGCGCATTGACGCCCTTCTGCCATTGCAGTTTGAGCGTCAGCCAGAGGATCTTCGCCGCCAGTCCGATGTCGCCGGCCGCCAGCGCATCGCCGATCCCCTTCCAAGCGGCGAGTGCCGTCTCTTTGAGCGAGTTGAATTTGTCGCCCAGCCAGCCGAGTGCCTGGCCACCGACATCGGTTGACGTAATCAAATAGGCGGCCAGCGCTCCGACGCCGGCAATTACCAGACCGATCGGCGAGAGCAGCGCGCCGAGCATCGATCCGAGAATGCCGATCGCTGTTCCCACACCGGAGATGACTGCAGCCACGGCTCCGAACGTACTCGCCATCCCGGAAACAGCCGTTCCCAGCACAATGAATGCCAGACCTCCGGCAGCGAGCGCGGCGGCGACCTTGGCAATGATGACCACCAGCCCTTTGTGCTCTCTGATCCAGGCGGCGACGATCTTCACGCCGTCGGCGATCTTCGTGACCAGGGGAGTGACGATCGGCAGCAGGGCGGAACCGATCTCGACGGCCGCGTCGCTCACCTTTGCTTTGAGAGACTTCATCTGATTGGCAAAACTGCCTGCCGAACGGATGGCGTCCCCCTGTGCGGCGGTTGTTCCGCGCATGATTATGGCGAGCCGGGCCATGACCTTTTGTTGCTCGGTCGCGTTGTTCTTGTCGATCCCCTGGTTGAGCAGTTCCTGTTTGACGGCCGTTTCGTTGACGATCACGCCGTACTTCTTCATCACTTCGCTGGAACCGGTGAGTGCGGCGTGCAGGTCACGCATGACATCGGAATCGGCCTTGTTGTTGAACGAGGCCAGGTCGATCGCCAGCCCGGTGAGCTGCTTGCTCATCGCGGTGGCGCTGCCCGCGTCGAAACCGATCGGCACCAGCAAGTCCTGTGTGCCCGACAGAAAGTCGGCGACTTGCTTTTTCGATCGACCGACCTGACCGGCGAACGTGTCTCCCCACGCCTTGACGACTTTGGCGTTGTTGCCGAAGACGACGTTGAACTTGTTCATCGTCTCTTCCATATCGCTGGCCGCGTTCACTGCCAGCGATAGCGGTCCGGCAACCAGCGCCCCGGCGGCAAACATCTTCGCGCCGATGGCGCGCACCGACGCCCCGAATGCTCGCAGCCGTTTCCGGGCCGCTTTGAGCCCGCGCACGAGTTTCGAGTCGTCGGCGAACAGCTCGACGAATGCTCGACCGGCTCGAATTCCCTGCGCGGAGGCCATGTGTCATTTTCCTTTGTCGACGAAGACTGTCTTGAGAAGGGTGATGTCCGCCTTCGGCGGCTTGTCGCGTTTTGTTTTTCCTTTGACGTGTGGGTGAAAATCAGCTGGTTTGAGCACCTTCGATTTCTTCGGGTCGCGATTGACATTGGCAATGAGCGCCATCAGGGACGACGTGTGGTTCCAGTGGTCCTGGCCTTTGGCCTCGGCCATCCAGACCAGTTCCCGCAGCGTCAACCGTCCGGGGTCGACGCCGACGATTCCGGCGAGTTCCCAAAGGAGGCGATAGCAGTCTGTGCCACGGATTCGGGGTCCAGTTCGTCGATCGTCGTCTCCGCGTGATCCAGCAGCCGTTCGACCACCGTCTCCGTCTTCTTCAGCAGCTCCTTCATCGCCGCCCGCTGCCGGGCATTCGGGAAAAAATCGCTGAGTTCCTCCAACAGCGCCGTGCTGGCCTGCAGAATCGCATCGCCCGACATGGCTCGGCCGAACTCCTCGTCGGCGACGCTCTGTGCGTCGGCTTCCGGCTTGCAGATGCAGTACAACACGTCGACCAAGAGCACGGGATCGTCATGCAGCTCGGCCAGCAGTTTGCAGCCATCGTCCAGCACATCGAGCAGGTTGACCTGCACCAGTGTGCGGACACGCTTGATCGCATCGACGTTGATGGTGACCGTCCAGGTGCGGCCGGCGTTGTCAGTAAATGTCTTCACGTCTTACCTTTCCTATGGCACAGTCATCCATTCTGGCGCGTTGTCGGCGTAGGTTGGTTTGGCCGTCACGCTGACACCGATTGCTTCCTCAAGGGCTTCGCTGCGGCTGAAATTGGTGATGGCCATCGTGGCCCGCCAGCCAGCGTTACCTCGCGTGGTCACATCCGCTTCGCCTGCTTCCAGGTTCAGCGTCACATCCTTGACGTTGGTCATTTCGACCCACGTCGGAGCGGCATACGTCCCGGTGTTCCGGTACAGCTTCGCTTCCATGCCGAGTTTGATGGTCATCGTGTTTATCTCCTCCCGTCAACGAACGGAATCACGCCACATGGCGGACAGTTTTGGTTTCTCGCGATCGAAGGCCGGTCCCATGAAAGGTCGCGGCCGATAAGTCATTCGCCCACGTTTCTTCTTCCGACGACGTGTCACGCTTCCGCCGTGCTCGAGGATCGCCGGCGCGTCGGTCCCTTTGTTCAACAGAATGGGGCCGATGACCACGTTGGATCGCTGCGACTCGTAGACGAAGAAGATGTTTCGCTTGAGCAGTCCCACATGACTCGACGGCGGCGAACCGGGCTGAGAACTCGACTTCCGTTTGCGGATGCTGGATCGGGCTCCCCGGCGGACGAAGGCACCGAATCGTGACAGAACCTTCCGCTCGGCCCGGTCGACGGCGTTGATTACCGTCGGCTGGTCGAAGAAGAGTCCTTTTGCCTGGTTGATCTTCATCCCGATCACACCGTCACCTCATCACCCGAAACGTGAATGTCAAAATGCTCGTAAACTGCCGCAGCTCCTGCAGATGCTCCTGGGCATAAACCGGTTCGTTCTCCGTCTTCAGCCACATCGCGTTGGGGAAACTCGATAGCCGCTTGAAACGGAAGTGGTCGGCGATTTCATCGACCAAGGTCAGCAGGTCGTCGATCTCCGCGTTGTCGGTTGTCTGAAGCTTTTGCTGCACGGCCACGTCGATGGCAAAATCGTGCTGGTTGTGCGCCCGACCGCCCGGCAATGTTGTCAGCGACTTCGGGACGACCGTCACACGGAGCGACTGCATGTCCTCCAATTCAAAAACCGGCAGGTATTCGCGTTTCGCGTCAATCGGCTGGCTGAACGAACCCGCGTTGATCTCGGCGGCGACGGCGTCAGCAATGTCGGTGATAACGGCCATTAAGTTGTCTCCGTCGATACATGCTTCGTGTGAATCCGCAGCGTCTTGCGATACGGGTCGCTGTAGCGCCAGTGCGGTTCCTTGCCGGGGGCCATGACCTCGTAGACGAAGGTCGTCGCGACCTGTATTTCGCGAACACGATCACCTCGCTCGGGCAACACGGGCGAACCGGCCAGGACCAGATCGGCGGCCAGCACGAGGAAGTCCCGCGACTCGGTCCGCTCGACGATGCCGAAGCCGTTGTCGACCTCGAAGATCGTGCGGCCGATGCCGGCCGACACAGCAACCGTGCTGGCACCGCGCTCGTAAGTGACCGTTCGGGTCGCATGCTCGGTCCGCTGGTCCTCCAGCCAGTTCGAAGCTTGCTCAAGAATATCTGCCATCGCACCCTCGTTTACTGGCTCATGCGGACGCGAACCGTTGCGTCGTTGTCACCGGCAGCCGCCACGGTCTTGCCAATCAGTTTGTTGGCTCCGGTCTCGGAGTCTTCCTTCGCTTCCACGTCGGCGACGTCCCAGTACACATTCGCGCCGGCGGAAATCGCCGTGCCGACGCCGGTCGCCTTGGGAAAGTCGAGAACGCCCTGCACGGCCAAGGCACCCAGCTGGTTCGCTGCAATGTCTAATTTCGCGACAGCGATCAATTCGCCCTGGACGACCACGTCGCCCGCGGACACCGCCGCGCCCGGCGTGTGATCGACTGCCGCTCCGTCATGCCGAAAGATTGCAGTTGCCATATTTCCGTTCTCCTCTGAGAGTTGAGTGAATGATTTCTAATCGCCGCTTACGCTTCGCCCTTGAGCTTCACGCCTCCGCGGTAGTCCTGCTTGGCGACACCGAAGTCGTGGTATCCCCGCATCTGGATGCCGAGTGTGTTGAAGTCGGCATCCGCCGACTCGACGGTTGGACGCTCCTGTCCATTGAGGAACGCGACTTCGATGACCGGCAGATCGTTGGGATCAGCCAGCAGATACCAGGCCTTAGTGCTGTTGCCGGTGTAGGCCGCGTTTGAGAGGTAGCTCGACCGTTGCACGCGGAACTTGCCAGCGTGCGGGTTGTTGGTCGGATACTTCGATTTGCTGGCGTTGCCGTCCTCGCGGATCTCCGTCGCATTCATCAGCTGCCCGGCCAGCGCGTAGATCGCGTTGGGCACCAGCAGAATGATGGGCGTGACCGCCAACGGATGCCCGTCCGGATCGACTTGATCGAGGAACAACTGCTCGGCCTTCGTCAGACCGTCGATTGCCATCGCCGTGTCGGCTCCATCGGCATAGTTGTTGTTCCCAGCGGTGAAGAACGCGGCGTTGTTCAGAAACGCTTTCCAGAACACGTCGTTGAGCTTCAATGCTCCGCCACGCCCCAACCGACGCGGCACGGCAGTCAGCGCGTCGAGATCGTCGTTGATCAGATCGGTACGGGTCAGACTGAACATCCGCCCGTAGGTCTTGGCCTGATTCGTGAACGATTCTTCGCCGACCTCGGCGTGTTTCAGTTCGCCGTCGGGGCCGACCTCTTCGTATTCGAATCCGCCGGTCAGTCGGTAACTGGTGACCTGCTTGAAGTCGCTGACCGAACGCGTCGCGGCGATTGCCCGCCACGTCGACTCAACGCCTTCGAATCCCTGTAGCAGAAATTTGTTGGCCGTGGCTGAGAGAATCCCCGGCAGGCTGAACGTGCTGAAAGCCGCCTGCAGCACGCCTCGCATGTCGGAACGGAACGAGCGGCCGGAATAACCGTTGGCCCACGCCGCTTCGAGCAGCACTTCCTGCAGGCCGATCCGTCCTTTGAACCGCTTGTGCGATGACTCCAGAACCTGATCGGAGAATCGGTCTTCGATGCCGGGCAGTTTGCCCGCCACGCAAATGGCCGCTTCGAGGACGAGGTCCGACGCCGGTTCATGGCCTCCGGTCATGACGCCCGGTGCCGCCGGTCGACTGGCCCGCATCACTTCCAGTTCGGTGCGGGTTACGTCCCAGCCCTCGGCGATCGCTTTGGCTTCGATGTCGGCATGTTGTTCGTTGCAGAGTTTCCGGATCGCAGCAGCCCGCGTTGTTTCGGCGGCGAGATCCGCCCGCAGGGTGGCCACAGCATTGTCGTCCGTCGTGACGGCCGTGACGCTTGCGACATCCGTGTGATCCCCGCGAGCGGCGAAGAGTGTCTGCAAGCTTTCCAACTGGGTCTCGTCGAGTTCATCGGCGATGAAACCCTGCGCTTCGATCCACTGTGCGAATTCCATATCGATCTCCTCATTCGTTTGATTGGCGGTAGCGGCGATCAGTGCCGACGTGTCGTCATCCGCGCCGAGTACCACAAAACTGACCTCGCCCAGCGATGAGCGGCGGGCCACGTTGACCGGTCCGACGACTTCCTGGCCGTTGATTTCGACCGTCTTTCCATCGGGAACAAACTCGACCTGTTCGGCTCTCGCCCCGATCGACGCCTGCCACGAGAAACCCCGGTCGTTCAACGCGATGACCTGTTGGGCCTTGGGCGAATTGCCCAACACCTCGCCGGTGACCAGCAACTGATGGTTTTCAATCGTGACTCGATCGGTCTGACCCATCACGAAGTCGACATCGCGTGTGTGATCCAGCAGGATCGGCCGGCGCTGTTTGCCGATATTGATTCCGTTGAGGTCCACGACCACCGGATAGCGCCAGCCCGCCAGCACCATCGGTCCGCCCGTGTAGGCGACCATGCTGAATCGGCGCAGACGTTCCGGTTCCTCGGCAGCCGCCGCCTCGATCTCGATGTTCGAGACGAGTAGCTTCAACCGGCGGTCCTCAGGCGGTTTTTGCTGTTTCCGTTTCTTCTTCATCCACAGACTCCTCTGTGTCGTTGGCCGGTGTGACTTCCGCTGGCGTTAATCCAAGTTCTCGCATCAGGCCAATTTCGGTGGCGCGCTGCCGCAGCTGGTTCTCCCAGTCCTGACCGCGTCGCGCGTATTCGTCGGCCAACGTGGTGGTGTGGTTGGCGAGGCGCGTGGCCTGCGCGTTGGCTTCTTTCGCGGGATCGACGTGCTCGTGTCCGTCCCAAAACCACTGATGCGGCCATTCGGCGATTGGGCCGACGCCGGCGGGAAGCAGTCCCGGCAACAGCACGGCTTCGTCAAACCAGGCGGCCAGCAGACGATCGAGCACGACGGACTCGATGTGGGCTTGATTGATACGGATCGCCTTGAAGTAGGTCTGGTGATCCAGGCGGCCGGAGGCGTAGTTGTAGCCCGACGAATTTCCGGCTGCGATGTTGAAGGGCATGTTGAGACAACGAGCGATCTCGTTGAGGATCTCGTGCTTGAACTCCGCATAGGTGCCCGAAGGGTGTTCTGCCTTTAGCTGGCTCATTTTCCAGCCGCCCGGCATCGTCAGCAGCAGATTGCGGTCGAGTTCAATCGAATCCAGTGGCTCGACGGATTCCGCTTCGCCGCTGGCCGGCGCGTCGGTGTAGAGAATGCCGGCGAAGTACGCTGCCGCCTTGGCTGCATCGAGGGTTGCCAGCGAGTAATCCCGCAGCATGGCGAACAGCGGCAACGCCGGCGTGATTTCGGGAACCCCGCGTCGTTGACCGGGACGATCTCCCCGGAAAAGATGAATCACCGATTCGGCGGGAATGTGATCGTAGTCGAGCCGGGCTGTGCCGCGAGGATCACCAGGGTGCGTCCGCAGGACGTGGTATTCGACCGGGTTGCCAGCCGCGTCAAACACGATCCCGTCCACTGCGTTGTCGTTCGTGAGAATCGACAGGTCTGGAGTGGTGATCTGATCGGCTTCGACCAGTCGCAGGTCGAGTTTGATGGATGTGGAGAGATGTTCGTTGTTAATCAGGATTGCGAATGTTTCACCGTCGGCAGCGCAGCCCATCCGTAATGTGCGGAGTTTTTCAGCGAGTCCGATGGTTTGCGACCATCGCGAGAACTCACGTTCAATTCGGCGGTTGGCTTCGGTGTCTTCGGTCAGCAGTCGCTGCACGTCCTCGAACGTTTCCGGATCAACGATCGCCTCGTGCTCACCTTCGTAGACCTCGTCCTTGTATCGAATCTTGCCGAGGTAGGTGACGTTCGTCAGCAGGCCGTACAACGTGTTCTTGTTGAATGGCCTGCCGCCACGCTCCTTTCCCTTCTTCGTCGTCCAGCGTTTTGTGGTCCAGCCACGCCGATCGAGTTCGGCAATCGTTGAAAGGAGCGACTGGTGTTCGAGGTACAATTTGAAGATCTGTCGGACTCGGTTTGCTTCCGTCTCGTTGACGACCAACCGCGAGACATCCCGGTCGATGTCGTAACCGAGAATCGGTGCGCCTCCCACGTACTTCCCCCGTCTCCGGGCGGCGGCCATCTTGTCTCGCGTTCGCTCGCTGATGATCTCCCGCTCGAATTGCGCGAACGACAGCAGAATATTGAGCGTCAACCGGCCCATTGAACTGGTCGTGTTGAACTGCTGCGTCACCGAGACGAACGAAACACCGTGGTTGTCGAACGTCTCGATGATCCGGGAGAAGTCGAGCAGTGATCGACTGAGGCGATCGACCTTGTAGACAATCACGCAGTCGATCTTCCCCGCTTCGATGTCGGCCATGAGACGCTGGATGGCCGGGCGTTCCATGTTCCCGCCGGTGAAACCACCGTCGTCGTACCGCGTGGCGATGCAGACCCACCCCTCGTTCTTCATGCTGGCAATGTACGCTTCACCGGATTCCCGTTGGGCGTCGAGCGTATTGAAGTCCTGATCGAGTCCTTCATTCGTTGACTTTCGCGTGTAGATCGCACAGCGGTTGGCTGTCGATTCGCTGCGATTGGTGCGTTTCTTCATTTCCGACCTCCTTTCCCATTCAGGCGGAAGAATAGAAACCCGCTGGTGTGCGACCCCGTGATCGCCTTGGCGGCCGCGCTGAGTGACGGGTAAACCTCGCCCTCGTAATCGAAACCGGTCGGCAACACGGTGACCTGGACCGTCTCGCCCTTGTACTCACGCATCAGCACGGTGCCGGGCATGGGAATGCGGATGTCGTGAGTTCTCGCGATGGTGGCCTGCACCTTCCGACCGGGCGGTGCCGGCGACGATTTCTTCGGTGGCGGTGCCTTCATCCGCAGGTCGGCATCGTTGGCCAGTTCTTCCGCGCGACGGCGAGCACGTTCAGTCAGGCCACCCTCTGCGTTTGCCTGCAGACGCCAGGCGATGCGTTTGACGAGCCACTTCTTGTGATTCGAGCGGCACGCTTCGTCGAAGACCTCTTCATACTTGCGTTTCAGTTCTGTGACGGTCATCCGCTGCATCGCGGAGACCTCTTTGCCGATGTTCAACGCCATTCTTTTCTCCTCTCTCTAGAGACTCTCGAAACCGTTAACCACTGGTCACACTGAGCCTCGTTTCGGCCGAAAGCTCAAGCGGATGGGCGGACGATTCTGGAGTCTTTTGAGAGGAAGCCGTGGCGCCGGATGGGCGGGCCTGAAGGCGCAGAATGGCGGTTGCGAACAGTTTGGCGACTTCTTGAAATCGCTGCTCGTCAGTCATCTGGTCGGGATCGCGAGCGGACACGGAGCACCTCCGATGAACGGGAGTGCCCGCAACGACATTCGCTTCACGACCGATCGCTGCGCGGCAGAACCAAAATGTGGAACGCTGGTACTGGAAACATACGCACGCGGTTCGAGAGTTGTCCGGAATGGCCCCCCTTGGCGAAACGTCCTGCTAACCAACGGCCCCCTGTGAACCAGAGAGTCAGAGAGTTTTGGTCCGTTTGGAATGGGGTGCCGTGGCGAAACGTGGCATTTCGGAACGGTTCCCCGTGTTTCGTCTCGAACCAGAGAGTCCAACGGCGGGACGTCGCGACGCGCACGAATCGCCGCAAACCGTTTGACGTCCAACGGGTTTGGCGACGCGCACGAAAAAACGCCGGGCACTCTCGCGCTCGGCGTTTTCTGTAAACCAACGGGTAGCGAAAGTTCGCTCCCGCATGTAAGGCTCCCCCGGTAGGACTCGAACCTACGACAAAGCGGTTAACAGCCGCTCGCTCTACCAACTGAGCTACAGGGGATCGTTTTTCTGCCTGTTTTCTAATTGTTTGAGAGAGCGAAACCTCTCCTCAAACAGGCAGGGCAGAAGGTTAGTATAATAATCGATTGGAATCAAGTAAATCTCTAGTTGCAATTTTAAGGATTTGGAGAACAGTGTCGTATTGTCCCCTGGGAGTTGCTGAGACTACATTTTACGCTGAACATGGTCCGTTTCGAATATTGAATAACACCATTGGCAAGGCTTGTGCAAATTACAAAGCAGTGTATGAAAAGTTGCGTCTTCGGTAATTGATCCTTTTGATGCCATGCAGGTTCGCTTTTTTATGAGAATTACTTCTGAGCGACCCCGTATTGTTCTGATTTGTCTAACGGGAACCTCTTTCATTCAAAAATTTATTGTTGAACGGAGGGTAGACATTCTTGTCTGCCTTTATTATGGCATGCTCAAACAAGCCAGTTAGGAATGTCTGTGCTTCTTTTGAATGAATAGAAATTCCCAACAATAAAATCCTGGTAGATGATGGCTTCTAATCCTTGTTGGCAGGGTCGCTTTATTTCAGAGCGATGTTACTATGAGGAAAATAGTCTATTACGCAGGGACAAATCGTGTCGCAGTTTAAGTTTGAGTTAGAACATGTAGATAAAACAACCGGGGCGCGAGCTGGGCGGTGGCATACGCCTCATGGAGTAGTCGAAACTCCTGCCTTTATGCCGGTTGGGACCTTGGGGACTGTCAAAGGGTTGCTGCCCGAACAACTAAAACAAGCTGGTGCGCAGATGATACTGGCCAATACGTATCATCTGGCGTTGCGACCTGGTGCGGATGTTGTTGAAGAGTTGGGAGGATTGCATCAGTTTATGAACTGGGACGGCCCGATTCTGACTGACAGCGGCGGATTTCAGGTTTTCTCTCTGGCGAAACTTTCGAAGTTGACAGACGAACACGTTTCATTTCGCTCTCATATCGATGGCAGTTTGCTCGAACTTTCTCCTGAAAAAGCAATTTCGATTCAGGAACAGCTGGGGGCTGACTGTATTATGTGCTTGGACGAATGCCCGCCTCACGATGTCGATAAAAAGAGATTGCAAGAAGCCGTTTTGCGGACAACCGCCTGGGCAGCGAGATGTAAACAAGCTCAGAAACGGGAGGATCAGGCGTTATTCGGGATTGTGCAAGGCGGGATCGAACGCGATTTGCGAGAGGAGTCGGCAGCGGGGCTGCTGCCGTTAGATTTCCCCGGTTACGCGATTGGCGGGCTGAGTGTTGGAGAAGATCCGCAAGATATGTATCGGACACTCGACTTCACGACGCTACTGCTTCCGCATGAAAAACCTCGCTATTTAATGGGTGTAGGCAGACCGATTGACTTAATCGAGGGGATTTTGCGAGGGGTTGATTTATTTGATTGTGTGATGCCAACTCGCAATGGGCGCAATGCGATGGCGTTCACTTCCCGTGGAGCGGTGAAGCTGAGAAACGCCAAGCATAAGCGAGACCCGATGCCTCTTGATCCTGAAGGTTCGACGGAAGTAGGGCGGACTTATTCTCGCGGATACCTGCGGCATTTGTTCGTTGCGGGGGAGATGTTGGGGCCGATTTTGCTCTCCTGGCACAACATTGCGTTCTATCAAAACCTTGTCCGCAGCTTGCGAGAAGCAATTTTCGCGGATAAGTCTGCTGAGTTTCGTGCCGATCAGCTTGCCCAGTGGGGCGGAGAACTCTAAGATATGTACTTGCTGAAGCTGGGTAATCTATTGTGGGATGGCGCGCTTGCACCCCATCTTCACGTGTCGGGTTGCGTTCAATGACAGAAAAGAGTTAGAACGGCTGTGATTTGGCAATCGTTCCACCGGCATTGGATTGATCGGCGTTGTGTATATTGAAGTGGATACCGTATTTGATGGGTGCAAGCACGCCATCCTAAAGTATCGAAGATACGACCGTAATTGTTTGAGCAATCTAAGTTACTTTTGTCGGGCACCGCCTGACCTACTTTTATATTAGAGATGAAGAGATGTTCTTATGGGAAACTGGTCCCTGTTTTTGAATCAAGTATTGCTGTTGGCTGAAGAAGCTGCCAAGGGGAAGCAACCGGGCATCTTTGAGATTTTCGGTCCGCCGTTGATGATTATGGTTATGCTTTACTACTTTTTTGTGGTCATGCCTCAAGGCAAAAATCGTAAAGGGCGGGACAGCTTTCTGGATCATTTGAAGAAGAACGATCAGGTGGTGACGATCGGAGGGATTTTCGGTACGATCAGCGGTTTTTCGGCTGATGGAACCCAGGTCACTTTGCGAATTGATGATAATGCACGAATTCGCGTGCGCAAAACGAGTATCGAATCGGTAGTAAAATCAGAAGCTAGTGACAAAAAGAGTGACGAAACCTCTGGTAAATAATGCTCTGACGTGCTAAACAGGTCAAACGCTAAGATGTTTTTAGTCGGGCACGGTCTCGGCTTCGTGGTAATCCGTATTGAAATTTGAAACGAAAGACGTCTCAGGATGTCCGCTTTGATTATTCTTGGTTGGTTAGTCGGAATTTTTGTTCTTCCGCTCGTGTTGGGAAACTTTCTTGCTCGCGCGCTGCGAATGAAAGAGTCTGCCCGTCGGTTCAGTACCATTCTTTTGGTGCTGTTTTTGGCGTTGGCTCCGTTCGTGAATCAATTGATGGACGGCAAAAGCCTGAAAGATGCTTTTCGCCTGGGGGTCGATTTAGCCGGGGGGACAAACCTGGTTTATGAAGTAGACGAAGTGCTGGCGAAGGAATCGGGGAAAGATGTCTCCAATTCTGCATTCTTGAGCCAGTCAATGGATGAACTTGTGCGGGCGATTGTTCGCCGGGTGAATCCTTCCGGTACTGAAGAAGTAACGGTTCGAAAAGTCGGAAATAACCGGATTGAAATTATCATTCCTGGTGCTGACTCTGATGATGTCCAGGTGATGAAGGACCAGATTACTCGATTGGGATCGCTGCAATTTGCGATTTTGGCCTCCAAACACGATACGCAGAACGATCACCAGCGAATTATTGCAGAGGCATTACAGCTTGAAGATAAAGATGTTTACGATGGCGACATCCGGCGTTCTGCCTGGATTCCGGTGGCAAGAGTGACCGATGGCGAAAATGCAGGGGCATTGAAAGATATCAAGCCTGGTCCTTTCGATGTTTATCGTGAGCGAGAAGTGGGCGACAAAACAATCTTGGAATTCCTTGTCATTCTCGATCCCCCCGACGAACAGGTTGATGGACGTTATTTGATCAATGCCCGTCGAACGATGGATGAGAACGGCGGGGTTGCGGTTGGTTTTACTTTTAATCCTCGTGGTGGATTTCTATTTTCCCAACTGACCGGGAAGTATTCTCCCAAAACAGATGGAAATGAATATCGCCTGGCTGCGATTTTAGATGGTGAATTACACAGTGCAGCCAGCATCAAAACGATGATCCACGACAATGGGCAGATTTCTGGTAGCTTTTCGAATGAAGAAGTACAGGAACTGGTTAGTGTTTTGAATGCAGGGGCGTTGGAGCTGCCGCTGAAGAAAGAGCCGATCAGCGAATACACGATCAGCCCGACACTCGGGGTTGATGTACAGGAAAAAGGAAAGACCGCTATCATCGTGGCCGGGCTGATTGTTCTGGTCTTTATGATTGCCTACTACTGGATGGCAGGTGTGATTGCTGATATCTGCCTGATTGTGAACGTCATTCTGGTTCTTGGGGTGATGGCGTTGATCGATGCCACGTTCACTCTGCCTGGACTGGCGGGACTGGTACTGACGATCGGGATGGCGGTTGATGCGAATGTCCTTATCTTTGAGCGTATTCGCGAAGAGCTACAAAAAGGTTCGTCACTGCGAATGTCGATTCATAACGGCTTTGCGCGGGCGTTTACAACGATTATCGATGCGAACCTGACGACCTTGATTTCTGCCATTATTCTGTATGCTCGCGGAACCGAACAGGTGAAGGGTTTCGCTGCGATGCTGTTTATCGGCATTATCATGAGTATGTTCAGTGCCCTTTACGTGGGGCGTCTTATTTTTGATGTTCTTGAACGCCGGGGAATGCTTTCCGAAAAAACCTTGCTGGGAAAAAGTTTGATTGGCAAAACGAAATGGGATTTTATTGGTAAGCAGATGCTCGCTTCCATCTTTTCGTTGACGTTGATCATCGCAGGCTTAGGCGTTTTAGTTACTCGTGGGAACGATAATCTCGATATCGACTTTACCGGCGGAGCGATGGTGACATTCCAGTTTGAAGATAACCTTTCCATCGATGAAGCACGCGAAGCGTTGCAAAAAGAGTTTGGCAACGACATGTCGGTAGAAAAACTTGTTGTACCAAGCCTGAAAGAGCAAGCGAAAGAAGATATCTTCTATCGATTACGAACAAAGAATCAGAATATCGATGAAGTTCGAGAGAAAGTTAACAAGGCGTTTGCCAATTCTGGTCATCAGCTGACCAAAACAAAATTGACGTTTGGCGAACTTGTCAAAATTGAGGATACTTCTCCCCAGAAAAACAGTGATGAAAAGGCAACCGAGAGCGAAGAAAAAAAGGAGGAAGTCAAAGATCCATTTATCGGGGGAACAAAAGCCAAGCTGACATTTTCAAGTAAAATGGCGATTGATGCCGCGTTAGATCATCTTGTCGAATCTTATGCAGCCCTCACCAATAAAAAGAAAGATGAAATTGGAAATACAGATGCTTTGATCAGCCTGGTTGGCATGAAAGGGGCTGAAGCGGATGCAGATGAATCGACGGTGAAACGTTACTCTGAAATGGAAATGAAAATCCGTTCGGAAGTTAGCATGGACGTTGTCAAAGCAACGCTCGAAAACATGCAAAAAGAAATGGAAAACAGACCGGTATTAAGCGAAGTCAACACATTTGATTCTTCTGTCGCGGGTGAAGCAAAATTGAATGCAATCATGGCGATGCTCATTGCGTTGGTCGCGATTGTGGCTTACATCTGGGTACGGTTCCAGCAGATTGCCTTTGGGTTGGCAGCCGTGGTCGCGTTGGTGCATGATGTTCTGGTGGTCCTGGGCATGGTCGCGATTGCTTCGGTGTTAAGCAACACACCGATTGGTCCGATGTTTGCCTTTACCGATTTCAAAATTAATCTTTCCATGATCGCAGCATTTTTGACGATCATCGGTTATTCACTTAACGATACGATTGTCGTGTTCGACCGCATTCGTGAAGTTCGAGGAAAAAACCCGGATATCAAAGCAGATATGGTTAACACCTCTTTGAATCAAACACTTTCGCGTACCTTGTTGACTTCGATTACGACATTGCTGGTTGTTGTTATTCTGTACTTCATTGGTGGTGAAGGATTACACGGATTTGCCTTCTGTCTTGTTTGCGGCGTTGCAGTCGGTACCTACAGTTCGATCTTTGTCGCCAGCCCGGTTCTCTTAAAACTGGCTAAGCGAACCACCTGATTCTTGATGACACAAAATGGCACAGGTCAATTTCGTGTGCCACGGCTCTGTGAGCCGTGATGCGTTGGAGTTAGTATCTTACCTGCGAAATGACATCTCGGATTTGGTGCGTTACGAGCTTAACTTATGTATCTTATCAATGAAATGCTGCGCAAAAGTGGCAGGATATTATTACCACGAAAAAAAAAGAGGCAAACCACGCAGGCACAGAGAACACCGAGGCAAAACAAAAAGAAGGCTCTCATTTTAGAAAAAAGAGTTTCACGCAAAGACGCGGCGACACAAAGAAAAAAAGAAAAGTTTTTAAGCAGATTAAATAAGCAGTTTGAATTCCAGTTTATTGCAGACGAAGCGGGAAATTCTTTGCGTCGCCGCGTCTTTGCGAGAGTTTTTTCTCCGTGATCTCTCTGTGGCTCTGTGGTTAATTTTATTTTCTTGTTTGGTTCCGGCTATGCTGGGTTAGCTTACAACGCACCTTACTTCCTTGGGAAATTTCTTCGCACGGCTCACAGAGCCGTGGCACTGAGCATTCATAATATCAGGCACAGCCTGACCTACTTCTTTCGAGGGAGCGACAAGATGAACTCTGCTGACGATTGGAGAACCTTGTTTGAGAGTTGGCCCGAGTCGATTCCCCGGCAGGGATTGGTTGTTACCATGCAGGGGGAAACGATCCCGTTTATCAGCTATATGGTCTCGGGGGGAATTCTTCTGCTTGAAAGAGATAAGCCAGACAGCCACGGCGCTCGTAAAGTGATGCTGGTTTATGATGCGATTGCTTCGGTTAAAATTACTTCCCCGATGGAACTGGCAAGATTCCAGGTCATGGGCTTTCAATCTCCGATGTAATCTTCTTGCGATGTGACCACTAAGCATTTCTGTAACACTTCGAGCATCTCGTCCAGTTCAATTCCTGTCATTAAAGGTAAAGTGACATGGTAGCC
>Ga0316209_1001576_pt1 | contig 22649 bp, 36 predicted proteins | sample 6monopyrite_MG_FD_204945 | JGI IMG/M metagenome (GOLD analysis project Ga0316209, IMG submission 204945) | Microbial mat bacterial communities from mineral coupon in-situ incubated in ocean water Damariscotta River, Maine, United States -... | ecosystem: Environmental > Aquatic > Marine >...
AAGTCGAACAACAAGCAACACTCCAAGGGGTACAAGAATCAAATCATCCAAATAACCGATGATTGGGATAAAGTCTGGTATCAGGTCAATCGGGCTTAGCGCATATCCTGCCACTGTTAAGGGACACTTGATATTGGAGTAACCGGGATATGGCGGGATTAAACGGGATATATCGGGACAAGTCCCAGAAAATCGCCATTTTTTGTTGTTTGTTGTAATTAATCGTCCGGCGGCTTTTGTTTCTGGAGTAAACACCAAAAGGACGGTTTTCGACACTTGAATCTGGAGTGGCCGTATCGTCTATATATATGTGTAAACAGGCTTAAAAAGGCCTTTATAAGACCGTTTAAATGTTTTCTCTTATTGATAATTGTGTCTCTAAAAAGCTTCAGAGCACGGCGGACATGTTCAAGATCGCGGTCAGTAGTCACAGCGTAATCACCCATACATAAAACAAAACGCCACCGGCAAAGGCGGGCGTGGTATCACGATATGGACGACACTGACCAAAGCTGCGTCCTAACGAGGGCTGGCAATAACCAACCTTCCCCGCATTATCAATGCGGGTATCTGCAGTGTCAATACGTTAGATGAAATTTAAATAAATATTCTATTTTACAGGTATCACAGAAAAATCAGTCGTCAACGGCCAAGGCAATTATTGACGCAAAATCGGCACCTTCCGGCGGGGCTTCCCCTTTTCCATCCCAGTCTGAGCGCCGTTTACGGTCTTTCATCGTGCTTTTATACAAGGCCATGGCCAGCATGCCTTTCTTGCGTGGTTTTACTTTTAACCGGCTTTTCTTGAGAAATTTTTCCATCATCTCAATGATAGAAATCATAAGGTCTTCGTCAAATTCACCAAGAGCCGGTTCATCACCACGTACCATGGTACCCTCGCCCGTGAGAAGCCAGTGAACGTCGATTCCAAGTTTTGCTATGGACTGAAGAATTTTCCCTCCTGGGACACTTTCATCTTTTTCATATCCTTCCCAAGCTCGTTTTGAACAGCCAACCTGTTCACTGATGGCGCGTTGGCTCAGGCCAAGATATTGCCGTATCGCTTTCAATCTCCCCGGCAATGGATTCTGTTCATTCATGAGCTACAGAATCCGACCCTTTCTGTTACATTGTAGTAACAGAAAATTTTAAATGTAACAGAAGCGGAAAACTCGTTATTTTTCAAATACATATCATTTTACTACGTAATATTTCGACAGTTATTTCTGTTACATAATTATTTTTCATTGACTGTCGCATTTAATTGCGACATATTTATATCAATAGTTAGTATTCACACCCTTCAAAAACCGGCCCCGACAGCCGGTGATAAAGGAACTCAAAATGGCGCAACCCAAAAAAGGTTGGCATCCAGAAGACATCAAGGCCGCGATCCGGAAAACCGGGATCACCCTAACGGATTTATCTCTCCGCCATAACCTGGGCGGTTGCACAGTGCGTGCGGCTATTCTTTATAACTACTGTCCTGCCGGTGAACGGGTCATCATCGATTATCTCGGTGTTTCCCCGCACAAGCTATGGCCAGAGCGCTATGACGAACACGGAAACCGCATTATCGGTCGCGCTGGCAAGAACATTACTAAAAAAATTGAGGCACGTCACTGTCAAAAAGGAGAAGCCGCGTGAACAGTGGTTCTCATTCATACAAACGAACACATTTTAGGAGCTCCTTATGCAACAATTTCCAAGAAACCCGATCAGCGACAAACAATTTGATGCATCCGTTATTAAGGTTGCCTCAATTCTGTCCGGCATTCCGACAAGTCAGGCGCAGGCTATTTTGGAGCAAGCCAAAACCGTTGTTGCTGCAGTTAGCACTGTTGGAAAAATCAAGACTCATTCAGAAGCGCAATAATTTTAGAATGTTTGTTTTTGATCAATCTAACCGCTTCAGACGTATAGTCCCCACCGATGCGAGTCGTACCTTTTTCCTTTTTTTCAAAATCTATCTGTTTGGACAAAGTCAGCACAAGAGCCGTCAAAATCATTTCATTCAATATTTTGTCATTATTGTTCATTTTGAGTTTCCTCTCCTTGGTTGTTTGGTCGCACCGAGTGTAGCGGAAAACGATGGCGGTGTCACCGGAACTCCCTTGGCGGTGGCACCGTTTTTTGTTTCAGGAGCCATATAAATGAAGTTATCCGGAACATTTGACATTGAAATCCATCAAATCGATCCGGGACAGCGGTTGCGCGAGGCCGATCCCGCTACGGTCGAGGCTTTGGCCGGTGATATATTTGAGCGCGGCCAGTTACAGCCGATATCGGTGGCAAAAATGGCCGATAATCAGTACCGCTTGTTAGGCGGTATGCACCGACTGGCCGCAATGTCGGCGATAGACGAAAAAACAATCCGCGCCGAGGTCTGGGACCCGGGCAATGAAAATCCGGAAACGAATATCCGATTGTTCGAAATCGATGAAACGTTGTTAAAACGGGATTTAAACCCCCTTGAACGAGGCGTTTTTCTGTTTCAGAGAAAATCGCTTTATGAAAACCTTTTTCCGGAAACGAAGGCAGGCGTTGCCGGCGGCAAAGCCAGACAAGGTTCAGCAAACGAAATGTTTTCGTTTGCTGAAAGCACAGCGGAAAAAATTGGTTTAGGCCAGCGATCTGTCGAGCGCGCCTGCCGGATAGGAAATCTGGCTCAAAACATTCGACAGCGTCTTGTCGGGACACCGATCGCTGAAAAAGAAGGTGAACTTTATAATCTGACCAAAGTCTCACCGGAAAAACAGTCACAAGTGGTCGACCTGCTGTTTGATCCCGATAAACCGGCATCTACGGTTAAAGCCGCCGTAAAAATCATGGATGGGCACGTCGAAAAAATCAATAAGGAAGACAGCGATTATAGCAAGTTGGTTGATGCCTGGAACCGCGCCAGCGGTCGGACAAGGTCCCGGTTTCTGCAATATCTCAGAGAACACGACGTTATTGACGCACCAGAAAACGGTGGTCGTTACATAATTAGGGAGACTGAATAAATGGCTCGAATTCGGGGCGATAAGTGTACGCTTGATTTACTGGCATGGCAGCCGCCGAAAGTCGCGGAAACGTTCACGCCGGAACGGGTTCAGGGCCACAGTGACAGAATTCGCATGGCCCGCGCTTATGCCGAAGCTATTAAAGAAAGTGGTCTTTCGCGTGACGAAATTCACACCAGTATGGTCGCTCATATGGGCCATGAATTCAGTCGGGCAACGCTTGACCGGGCAACGGCACCGTCAGCTGATGCCCATGAATTTACGGCAAGCAAATTGATCGCATTCATCAAGGTTGTCCCTGATTTGCGGGTTGCCAATGAATTGCTGCAAGGCACGGGTTTCTGCGCCATCCCTGAAAAATATCTGTCGGCCATCGAAGAGGCCATTTGCAACGAGCAGATTGAACAGCTTGAGGCGCGTAAAAAAGTATCGCGCCGGGCATGGAGGCGCGGATCATGAGCGCTTGGTTTACCGCCGCCGAACTGGCCGAGATGAATTTGCCAGGACTGCCAACACGGCGAAGCGCAATTTCTCGTAAAGCCGAACAAGAAAACTGGCGTCATCGTCGTAATTTAGCCGGTGCACCATTGGCCCGCAAACGGACGGGTCGTGGCGGAGGTTTCGAATACCACACATCGATTTTGCCACAGGCGGCGCAAATCCAGTTGATGAAACTTTCCAAACCAGCGCCATGCGCACCTGAAAAACAGGCGATCCAGCGTAGTGAAATCTGGACCCGGTTTGAGCAATTACAGGAAAAACAAAAACAGAAGGCGAAGGATCGCCTTGAAACCCTGCTGGCGGTGAAGGCTCTGGAAGTCGGTGGATTGACAAAAAACAACGCGGTTCATGAAGTCGCTGCCGCCCGGCGAGTCAGCGCGGCGACAATTTATAACTGGTTTTTGATGGTTGCCGGTCTCAATCGTGACGACTGGCTTCCGGCTTTGGCCCCGCATTATTCCGGTCGCACCCGATCCAAGCCGTGCGATCCCAATGCCTGGGACATGCTTAGATCAGACTATCTCCGCGCCGAACGGCCAACGTTCGAGAGTTGTTTCAGGCGGCTTCAGTCTGCGGCAACGGAAAATGGCTGGTCGATACCAGCCAGCCGCACGCTGGAACGACGCATAAAAGCCGAGGTGCCGAAACCGGTTCAGGTGCTGGCGCGCCATGGCCTTGAGGCCCTCAAGCAAATGTTTCCGCCGCAAGAGCGAGACCGCTCGGTCTTTCATGCGTTGGAAGCCATCAACGCTGATGGCCACCGCTGGGACGTCTGGGTTAAATGGCCGGACGGCGAAATCAACCGGCCCTGCATGACGGCGATACAAGACGTTTATTCCGGCCTGTTTTTAAGCTGGCGTGTTGACAAGACAGAAAACAAAGAGGCGTTCCGACTTGCCTTTGGCGACATGGTGGAAATGTACGGCATTCCCAGTGTTGCCTATCTGGATAATGGTCGCAACTTCGCATCGAAGTGGCTTACAGGCGGCACAGAAAACCGTTATCGCTTTAAACTAAAAGCCGATGAACCAATTGGCATCCTGACCCAGCTTGGCATTGATATCCACTGGACCACACCATACAGCGGCCAATCAAAACCGATTGAACGCGGGTTTCGCGATTTCTGCGACAACATTGCCAAACATCCGGCACTGGCCGGGGCATGGACCGGGAACACGCCTTTAAATAAACCAGAAAACTACGGCTCGAAAGCCATCCCGGTTGATGAATTTATCAAGGTGGTCGAAGCCGGAATTACCGAACACAACAACCGCACCGGACGGCTGGCACCGGTGTGCCGGGGACGGTCATTTGCTGAAACGTTCGAGCAAAGCTACGTCCAGGCCCCGATAAAAAAGGCCACCGAAGAACAGCGCAGATTGTGGTTGCTGGCGGCAGAAGGCGTCCGCGCTGCCACCCGCGACGGTGCCCTGAAATTACTGGGCAACCGGTTCTGGGCTGATTTTCTGCAGAACCACATCGGGCAAAAACTTGTTGTTCGATTTGATCCGCAAAACTTGACAAGCGGCATTCATGTTTACCGACTTGACGGTAGCTACCTTGGTTTTGCCGATATTATTGAAGCCACCGGTTTCAACGATGCCGGTGCCGCGCGCGAACATTCCAGAGCCAGAAACCAAAACCGCAAAGCCATCCGCGCTCAACTTGAGGCGCAGCGCAAAATGACGGCCGCCGAAGTCGCCAGTCAAATCCCGGTCCCGGATCAGAACGTATTGCCTGAAGCCAAGATCGTACAAATGACCCCGATTGCAACACCTTCGATCATGACCGGACCGGAAGAAAAACCGGTGCCGATGACACCGCAACAGCGCGACATCGAAGCCGAGGTCGTGGCCGATTTGGCGGCATACCGGCCGGAAAAATCCGAAGACGAACAGAAACGTGATCGTTTCCATCGGGCCCGAAAAATTGACGAGCAAGTTTCAGCGGGACAAGCGGTTGCCGACGATGACCGCAAATGGCTGGAACGCTACCGTACAACGGCTGAATACCGCGCCCAGAAAACCATTTTCGATGAATTTGGAGACGTGTTTGAAAACGCCGGATAACCGGCAAAACGAAACCCGCCGGGCAGCAAACCAATGGCGGGTTTCATCAACAGTAGAGGAGATAATATGACCGAACAATTTTCCACCGTCAATACCATCGCACCTTTGAGCAATGTGGTCAGGTTCACGGAATTGCTGGAAGCGTTGCTATCCCGACCGCCCGGATTGCCGGGTTTTGGTGTGTTTTACGGCCGCGCCGGGCGAGGTAAAACGTTTGCTGCGACCTACGCCATCAACAAACACCGCGCCCACTATGTGGAATGTGGTTTTACCTGGACGCAAACGGCTTTTTGCGAGGCCTTGATGGTTGAGATCGGATTGCTCAGCCCAAGAACGAAGCTCAATAAAAAAATATATCAGGCCGTGGCAGAAATCGGCGACTATTTTGCCGACAACCCGCGCCGCGCCCTGATCATTGACGAGGCTGATTATCTGATCAGACGTAGCATGATCGAGATGGTTCGTGATATTTACAAACACTGCGCCCCGGCGGGCGCATCGATCATTTTAATCGGTGAAGAAAACATGCCGAACGCCCTTAAAATGTGGGAACGGGTTGACAGCCGGGTCTTGAAATCATCCAACGCAGCCCCGATCAGCGGTGCGGACATTGCCGTTTTGGCCCGGATTATTATGCCAGGCGTGACGGTGCCGCAAGATGTGATTGAAAAACTACGCAAATCCACCAACGGTTCTGCCCGCCGGGCGGTGACCCGGCTTTATGACCTCCGCGAAGTGGCAAACACCCGCGATCTTTCTGAAATCGATCTCAAAGTTCTGGAGGCGGCGTGATGGCCCGTAAACCGGCAAACGAGATTGCATCGGCACGTTGGCCACAAGGTCGACAGGTCATCTGGACGGCGATCCGATCTTTAAGCCGGAGCCAGACCCGGTTCACATTGTCTGAAATCTGGACAGCCACGAAAGCTGAAATCCCGCGCGACACCATCCGCACCTATGTAAAAAGTCTGGTGCTGGGCGGAATACTGTCGAAATCAAAGCCGGAAAAACCGGGCGCGGCAAGCCATTATAAACTTGAAAACGATCCCGGTTCCGAAGCGCCAAGGATAAGCCGCAATGGCCGCGAAGTAACCCAAGGACTCGGCACCGAAGCCATGTGGCGCACCATGAAAATCATGGGCAGTTTTACAGCTGCCGAACTGGCGCTCAGCGCCTCAACAGAAAAAGCCATCGTCACAGAAGAAACAGCAAAGACATATTTGCGCTATCTGGAACGTGCCGGTTTCGTCGGCGTCGCCCTGAAAGCAACGCTGGGTAATAAAGGCGGCCGCGCACGGTACCGGTTTGTACGATCACGTGATCCCGGACCAAAGCCACCACAAATTCAGCGCATCAAACAGGTTTTTGATCCCAACTCAAACACCGTCGTCTGGCCGAAACCGGAACAGGGAGACGGCTCATGACCGCACCTGATAACGTCGCCGCCGTCAATGTCGCTTGGAACGGAAACGTCCCGGACTGGGTGATGGTTTTGGCCAAGGCCTGTGATCTGACAAGCCAGCGTGCTGTCGCGGACCGCATTAAACGATCCGGCGCGCTGGTCAATCAGGTTTTAAAAAACACATATCCGGGCGATTTAACGTCCGTTGAAGAACGGGTTAAAGCCACTTTAATGGCCGATACCGTGATCTGTCCCGGCATCGGTAGCGAAATTGCCCTTGAAACCTGCCTCGAACACCAGGACCACGCCCGCGCGCGTAACCGCGCATCGGCATTCCGGGCACAAATGAGTCTGGCTTGCCGTCAATGTCCCCACAGCCGAATTGGAGGAAATCATGCTTAGCGAAAATCTTCAACAACTTCACGACTGGCTCAACACATTCACCGATACCGCTGTCCAAATGGAGCCGGAAACCACGCAGGGAATTTGCGCCATTCTTGACGCCGCTGTTAGTGATGCCCGCGCCTTGGAAAATTCACTGATCCCGGCTGATCTTAAAATCGTCAATCTGGCCGACCGCATCAAAAAAGCGGCAAAACCCGGATATTCACATTCTTCATTTTCACCAACCGGAGGAGACGCAGCATGACCGCGCCCAGCATCCGCACCATTAAACAGCATGTCGGTTTCAGGTTTAATATCGCGGTTTCAAAACTTGAAAGTAAATCGCGCAAAAAACACATCATCCGGCCCAGACAAATGGCCATGTTTCTGGCCCGTGAAATGACGCCACAATCGTTGGCCGAAATTGGCAGACGGTTTGGAAACCGTGATCATAAAACAGTTCACCACGCCATAGCTGTCATCAATGATCTGATCGGAAAAGATCAGAAAATAGCCGCTGATGTTCAAATCATCCGCAATCAAATCAAAAATTATCCGATCTTTGCCAACGACAATGATTTTGAATTTGCTTTAAAACAGGCGCAACAGGCAAACATAAAAAAATCAAAAAGCAAGGCGGGTTTTGTGGCCACCGGCGCTGCCACGTGCATGCGCAAAAATCTTTTTGAGCTTTACCGGGAAAAGCCAAAATCAAACGGGAAAAACCAGAATGGCCTGACAATGGAATTGCTGGTCTCTTCAAACGGAAGCTGGTCGATCCTCGAAATCAACGGCAATGATGAAGCCCGGCTTGTTGAAAGCGGCAAAGACTGGTTAGCCGGTACCACTAAAAAACAGGTCAATTATAAAAAAACAATCACGCGCCTGTGCCGAAAATGCGCCGGGTATTTCGAAGCCCGGAATGCAAATCAAAATATTTGCCCAAACTGTTGTTCATCGAACCCATTGTATTCAGGAGGCCGGGCATGAAACGACGCGGATTATTGTGGCCATTACGCCAGCAATGGCGCTGGTGGCGAACCATTTTCTTTTCTTCAAACCCGACAAGGAGGTCCGTCTGATGGCTAAAAAATCCCGATTGAAATCAAAAGCAGCCGCATATCCTGTGCCGCAAACCATGACCGAAGCCAACGATTTTATTCAGAAAATCGGCATGGCCCAGCGTGAACGGGACCGCCTTCAGGCCGCCATGAACGATCAGCTTGCCGAAATCAAAGCCGAATTTGAAGAACAGGCCGGGCCGTTCAAAGCCGAGATCGAGGAACGGACCAAAGGCGTGCAAACCTTTTGTGAAGCCAACCGCAATGACCTGACCAAGGGTGGCAAGATCAAGACCCATAAATTTCCCGCCGGAGAAGTGAACTGGCGCAGCCGCCCGCCGAAAGCCACGGTGCGCGGCGTTGGTGCCGTGATCGAACGCCTTAAATCTTTAAAACTGAAACGGTTTATCCGCATCAAAGAAGAGGTCAACAAAGATGCCCTGCTGGCCGAACCGGAAATTGCCGGATCCGTCGAAGGCATCAAAATCGGCTCTGAAGGCGAAGACTTTGTCATCACGCCTTTTGAAACCGAACTGGACGAGGTGGCATGATGAGTAAAAAACGCGCCAATAAAGTTTTCAGATGGGTCAAAGTATTCGTGATTGCCCGCCATAAAAAAGGTGCGCTATCGGTCCTGCGCGCCCATGGATATGACCCAACTAAAAATATCACTCTCACAGAAGTTCCCTGGGAAAATCATGCTCAGGCTATTAACTGGGAGAGTTCCTCATGAAAAATCAGCCATCCTGCCGCGTCTGCGGCTGCCATGATCACAATGCCTGTATCGGCAAACGCGGGCCTTGTTACCGGGTTGAAAAAGACCTGTGCAGCTATTGTGCCGAAGCCAGAGACATCGAAGCCGATGGCTTTATCACCGTACACCCGGTCATCAACCCATACGGCTCCGGACCGGAGCCTGTCGAACTCAGGAAAAAAGGTGCGTCATGAACGATTTGATTTTTGGCTTCATCATCGGAATTATCACCAGCATCGCCGTCATCGCATTTGTTGTTTTTAAATCGTTTGTCGGAGGCTGATATGGAAACCGCCCGTCGCCGCTTGCCAAACCGTCGCCACGCGATTTCAGAAACAATGTCGTTCTCCGGAACCGACTATACGGTCACAGCTGGCCTTGACCCTACAACCTTGACTGTGCGCGAGGTATTTATTTCCGGTGCCAAAGAAGGGTCGCTGATGGAAGCCATCCTCGGCGATGCTGCGGTGGCGATTTCTGTCGCCTTGCAGCACGGTGTTCCGGCACCGGCACTGGCGATGAGCATGGCACGAGTTTATCAGGCTGCCGATCTGCAACCCCGTAAAAGTGACGAACTTGTGCCGCCCGGCATACCGGCATCGCCCATCGGCATGATGCTCGATTTTATTCAACGACTTCAGGAGGAAAACGATGTCAAATTCGAACAAGTGTCTTGATGCGTTTCTGGTGGTTGATTGTAATTACCGCCGCCGCGCTCGTTTGTTGCCGTGCGAGGATCGCCGCAAGGTCGGTCAAGCCATGGCCGAAATCGGCCGGGGTGTTATCGAAGGCGCGATCACTGATGCCACCGAGCCAATCAATCCGGATGCTTTAATCGAGGCCTATATCGCCAGTGGCGGCAACTGGCACGATCTGACCACCGCCGTAAACCGCCATGCCCTTGAAGGCGCAACAAAGGAATTAAACTGATGATTAAATTTTTGCTTATCGCCATTTTATTGATGACCACACCAGTCATGGCAAAAATCAATAAAACGGTTCCGGGCCCAATCGTGGCCGAAGTTGTTCGCGTCATCGATGGCGACACCTTTGTCGCCTTGTTTGAAATCTGGCCGGGCATCTTGCTACGTCGGTCTATTCGCATGGACGGGTTTGATACACCGGAAATCAAAGGTAAATGCGCATCGGAAAAACGGCGTGCACAAGACGCCAAAAAAGCACTCACAAAAATGTTGGGCGATCAGGCCCGTCTTTTAAACGTTTGGCCGGGAAAATTTGCTGGTCGCGTCATTGCCCGTGTGGAAACGGCTGACGGCATTGATGTGGCACAAGCCATGATCGATGGTGGTTTTGCCAGAGTTTACAAAGGCGGAAAAAGAAAAGGATGGTGCAATGGCAACGGTTAAAAAACAGGTTCATAAAAAACCGACGGATCCTTATCGCCGGTCTTTGTACGGCAAGATTGAGATCGCCAAAAAATCAATCGGCATGGATGACGATACATACCGGGATTTGCTGGAAGTCAGATATGGCAAACGATCTCGCAAACAGCTTGGCAACCGTCAGCTGGTCGATCTGGTTGAGCATTTTAAAACGCTAGGATTCAAGCCCAAACGCAAAGCCCCGGCACGGGCCGGATCGCGACCGATGGCGAGCGGTAAGACGCAGCGGAAAATCCGTGCGCTTTGGATTACACTTTATCATCTTGGCATTATCACAGACTCGTCGGAAAAAGCCTTGGCCGCTTTTGTCAAACGGCAGGCCGGGGTCGATGACCTTAGGTTCCTGATCCCGGAAAAAGCATTCAAGGTTATCGAGGCTCTGAAATCCTGGGCAACTCGCGACGGCGGCGTTAATTGGCGCGCTTACGCCTCGACGAACGGCCCATTTTACAAGCCGCGTTGCCGGGTGATGGAAGCGCAATGGGAAAAACTCCATGACCTCGGTGTCGTAAAAATCCGCGATCACGGCGCGCTATCCAGCTGGGTCGGCCGGTTCGTGAAAAGCCCTGGCATTATTCCTTATTTGCACTTGGATGATCACGACGCTGACCTGGTTATCGAGGCCTTGGGTCAGAAAATCAGAAAAGCCACTATTGAAAGGAAAAAAAATGCACAACGAGATGATTGATTTTATTAGATCGAAACCAAAACCATCAGATATAGAAGCATTAGATTTTGCGAAATCTGTAATGATTGAAAAAGGCTTGGATGATCAGTTCGGTCCCTATAAACCAAACGATTTATTATCTTTAAGTACAGCACGGACAGCTCTTGAAGCCAATGCCATCGACCTGTCTGAATGTATGGCCCTTGAAATGATTAACTACACTTTGGGTAATTGATAAATTTAAAATGTCTGAAATAATTCCTTTTCCACAGCCCCAGACTGACGATATGTCGAGTTTAATGACGCTTTTATCTTGTCTCGACTGTCATTCAGAATGGATTGGACTTTATGACAGCGGCCGAACCACCAACGATTTATGGTGTCCCTTTTGTGACGGCAAAAATCTGGTCAATCGCCAAGGGGAACGGGAAGTATTTTTCTATCGCTATGACACTGTGCCGGAAGATTCTGCGTAATTATGAACAGCCAAAATCTTCCTCACGGTCTACAAATTCTGGCGGACGCGGCCGGGATTGATGCCGCGCTCAAGATTGCATTGAAGCGGGGCGGTTCGAGGTTCCGGATTCCACAAAATGCTGAAGGCTCGGAACTGGAAAAAATCGTCGGCATTGACGCGGCCTATAAAATTGTGGCAAATCTGGCAGACGAGCGGATTGAAATCCCGCTTGCAAAAAAGACCTTGAGTGCTTGGCTCAAAGATCAGGGCTGGTCACAGGAACGCCGGGCGATGGCCTTGAAACTCAGTCGCCGCACTGTTCAATATTGGGATAGCGGCACCACGCCCACCCGGCAAATTGATCTTTTCAATCCCGCTGCCTGATTCTTGGGCGCAACCATTGCGCCCTCACATCCCAAGACAAAAACAATCAAACTGAAACTCAATTTAACGGGCTGATGATCGCCCGTTTTGGTATGGAGTCAGTTTTGGAAATTGTCGACAGAGACATCATGGAAGATACCGATACCCTTGCCCGGACACTTTGGGGCGAAGCACGCGGTGAAAGCCATAACGGGCGCATTGCCGTTGCCAACGTGATCTTGAACCGGCTGGCATTCAGCAAAGAAAAAAAGGGTTACTGGTGGGGCAATTCCATTGAGGCCATATGCCTGAAGCCGTGGCAGTTTTCTTGCTGGAATGCCAACGACCCGAATTACGAAAAATTAAAATCCGTTACCGATGACGATGACGTTTTCAGAGACTGTCTGGAAATCGCTGAACGTGCAGTCTCCGGTGGCCTTGAGGATTTGACCGACGGGGCGACGCATTATCACGTTGCGTCACAATCATTTCCCGAGGCATGGGGGGAGCCTGTCGAGCCTCATTTCAGTCTTGGCCGTCATCTTTTTTACAAGGGTATAGCTTAGGAGCAAACCATGAAACGCCTATTATCATTATCCGCGCCGCTCGCATTGATTTTATTTCTGGCTGCCTGCGGTGCCATTCCCGGAAATGAACAAGTCAACGCCGGGATCACCCATGCGACCGTCAAGGTTTGCCAGAAAAAAGACGGCGGTGTTTTTGTTTGCGCCGCCGAAATCATTGACGGCAAGGAAAAGCAAAATGTTTCTTTGGTGATAAAAAATCCCGTTGGCTGGCAAGTTGAATATTCTGCAAACGGTGTCCGGGCCTTTGAAGGTCAGAAAATCCGGGGAGCAGTTGAAGATGCAATTTCCGATGATTTAAAAGCGGCCGCGCCCGGTATCGTTGACAGCGTGATGGGTGCCATCGTTAAAGCCGTCGTGCCTTGAGGTTATTGTGTCGGATTTGATTTACCAACAACTGAGTGCCGCCGCCTATTTGCCTGATGCCGATGCCAAGCGATCCGTTGCCCGTTTGGGTTATCGGTTTGAAGGGGCGATCCATGACAAGACAACCGGAGCCGACCTGATCGTTTGTTCAAATGAAAATGAAACCGTTGTGGCTTTTCGCGGCACGGAAAAAAATTATGCTGATATTATGGCTGATTTGAAATTCCGCCGGGTCGACCTAATCCCTTCTGGCAAGATTCGGGTACATCGGGGTTTTCGGGCGCAGTGGGGCGCGATCCGTCCCAAACTCAGAAAGATGATTGGCGAAAATGGCGATAGTCGTTTGATTTTCACAGGTCATTCACTCGGTGGTGCCTTGGCGGTAATAGCCGGGCTGTCATGGCCATGGTGCCAGCGTGTGGTTACATTCGGTGCGCCGCGCGTTGGTTCAAAGGCGATTAAACAGGTGTTTAAGGACGAACAAATCCTTCACACCCGATATGTTTATGGCGCAGACATTGTGCCTGCGGTGCCGTTAATGGCGATGGGTTTCAGGCATGACGGCAGACCCGTTTATTTGACAACGAACGGTGAGGCTATTCGGGACTGTCCATTATGGCAGGAATTGTTCGGACGGTTTCTTTCCGTGTTTTCCCTGAAATGGAAATCGGGTTGGACGCTCTGCCCGGTTCCCGAACGAATGTATCTGGACCACAAAATTGCCAACTACGGCCGGGTATTGGAACGTGCGGAGAACAACGATGTCAGATGATGCTGACCGGGCTCAAGCTGTTGAAGAACTGCACCGACAAAACGCCTTGGCCGCTTTAAAAGTTCACAGGCATACGACCAGTGAAGGCAATGGCATGTGCACCAGTTGTGGTGAATCCATTGGCGAAGCACGTCTGATGGCCGTTCCAACGGCAATGAGATGCACACATTGCGAAAATGAAAGAGAGACAAATGAACTGGGGTGAACTCATTGGCTTGGGCCTGCTGGCCAGCAATCTGGCATGGACGATTGGCTGGTCAATATTAATGCGCAATCAAGTCGCGGCCGCGCGCAATGATAACCGCTTCAATGACCACGGAAATCGCATTGTCAAACTCGAAGCAGCGGTCGAACATTTGCCGCGCCGGGTTGCCAGTCACGAAGACGTCGAAGGCGTGCATGAAAGGGTTTCCGATGTCAGGGACGAACTGAGCAAAGTGGCAACGGCGGTGGCCGGGATGGCGGGCTCCCTGAACGGCATTGAAAAAAACATTGCTTTGCTCAATCGCAGTGAATTCACACGGGAAAGGGATGATCGATGACACCGCAAGAACTGTTATCCGCGAATAGACGCTGGACAATCCTGAAACTTATGGCCGGTGACTTTGGTCATCAGGTCGAAATCCGTATGATCCAGCGCGGAATTCTAACCATTAACCCGGCGCATGCCGTTGGTGTTGATCAAATCCGCAAAGACCTGCGCTGGCTTGAGGCCAAGTTTTTAATCGAACTGGTGATCGAAGACGAACTCGTTTTTGCAAAACTGTTGCAACGGGGTGCCGACGTTGCCGCCGGTGTGACCCGGATCGACGGCGTTGACAAACCACCGTTGGAGGATTGAACCATGAGCCAACGGTCATCCATAGAAATGCAGCTTTCAAAAGAAGAACGCGCCGATCTCGATAAAATGATCGCCAGCGGTGAATGGACTGTGCTTGGCTTGACCGAATGGCTGGGGCAGCGTGGTTTTGAAATTTCCAAATCCGCAGCCCATCGCTACATGCAAAAGATAGATCGGGCAGCAGCCAAGATGCGCGAATCACGTCAGATCACTGAAGCCCTGACAATGGAACTTGGCAATAGTGCGACCCAAGGAAAACAGGGCCGGTTATTGGTCGAGATGGTGCGCGGTCTCGTTTTTGATTTGCTCGATAAAGTCCAACAGGACGACAGCAAAAATTTGGATACGAAAGATGTAGCGCTTCTCGGGAAAGGTTTGGCTGAACTCAGCCGAGCGCTACGTTCAGATCAGGATTATGAAACAAAAATCCGTGAAATTATTGCCCGAGAAGAACGCCTTAAAGCCGCTGATGACGCTGTCAAGACCATGACCAGCGCCGGTCTTACGGCCGAGCAGGTGAACTTCTGGAAAGAAAGTTTCCTGGGCGTTCGCAAACCTGATGACGAGAGCGGGCCATGAGCGAAAACCGCGTTATCAGCGCACAGCAAAAACCGTTTCGGAAAGTTGACCAGTTTGAGCTTCCCCCGCGTGCGCGCAATATCCCGTCTGATCTTAATCCCCTCGAACGGGGGATTTTCATGGCCCACCAAATTGATTGGGTTGCCGACGATGCGGATCTGAAACTTTGTGACAAAGGCCGTCGCACCGGCATCACATGGGCGGAAGCTCACGACGATACACTGATCGCAGCGGCTTCACGGGAAGCGGGCGGAGATAATATTTTTTACATTGGCGACACCAAGGAAAAGGGTCTCGAATTTATCGGTTACTGCGCCCACTTTGCACAGTTCATCGAAGGCGTTCTGCCGGAAATCTGGGAAGGTGAAGAAGTCGTTGAATACGTTGAAAACGACAAACGCGTGATTGAACGTCTTGCCTCATACACCATTCGGTTCAAATCCGGTTTTCGGATTTCTGCTTTGGCTTCGAGGCCCGCTGTCATACGCGGTCTGCAGGGTGTCGTTGTTATTGATGAGGCGGCGTTCCATAACAATGTCAAAGGCGTGATCGACGCCTGTAACGCCTTGCTGATCTGGGGCGGTCGCATCCGCATTATCTCGACCCACAATGGTGTTTTGAATGCATTCAACGAACTGATTAAGGAAACCCGCGAAGGAAAATGGCCCTATAGTATTCATCGCATCACTTTTGATGATGCCGTTGCCAACGGTCTATATGAACGGGTCTGTCTGGTTAAAGGCTGGAAACCAACGCCTGAAAAAAAACAAAAATGGTACAATCGCATTCGCGCCAGTTACGGCACCCGCAAGGACAAGATGCGTGAAGAACTGGACGCTATCCCGCGCGAAGGCGAAGGCACGATGTTGCCGTTGGCATGGATCGAAGCCTGTATGAACCAAGAATATAAAGTTGTCCGCTGGCAGGCTGAAAGCGAAGACTTTGTTGATTGGCCGGAAGCCGCACGCCGTGCCGAAATGGAATTGTGGCTACGCGATTATGTGGAACCGGTTCTGAAAGCGCTGCCGAAGGGACGGCTTTATGGACTTGGCGAAGATTTTGCCATGCGAGTTGACCGCACTTCGATTGCTATCGGTTACCGTGGCCATGGTTTGTTGCTTGACGTTCCACTGATCGTGGAATTGAGAGGATGTCCGTATGATCAGCAAAAACAGGCGTTGTTTTTTATTCTTGACCGGGTGCACCGGTTTCACAGTGGCGTCATGGACGCAGGCGGCAACGGTATGGTGCTGGCACAGGAAGCCCGGCAAAAATATGGCCAGCTACGCATCCAGGAACTATTGGCCAAGGATGCGTGGTTCCGGGAATTTGCTCCAAAATTCCGCGAAGCTTTTGAAAGCCGAATGATTTTGTTGCCCGAAGACAGCGACATTAAATCTGATTTAAAGCAATTTCAAATGACCAATAATGGAACGTGGCGGATCCCTTCCGATGTTCGCACCAAAGGCAGTGACGATGGCAAGCGGCATGCCGATAGTGCCATTTCCCTGATCAATTTGTTTGCCGCACTGGAGGCAGATGTGGGTTTGATCGAATTTGAAAGCACGGGCACTCGTCAATCGCAAGCGGCTTTTTCCGAAACCCAACCAATGGACAGGGATAATGATTTTTCCGGCGTTGGTTTTGGCACGGTACCGTCTGACATGGATATGAATGGATTTTAACGATGGCAAAAAAACCTGAAAAATCAAAACCTGAAACCCGCGAAATCGCCGGTGCTGGTGCAAGCAGTGCGGATGCTTACGATTTCTATACCGGCGAACTGGCACAACCGACCGATCCAAAATTGCGTTCGAAAGGCGGCGATCTTGCCATTTACGAAAACATTCGCCGCGACGAGCAAGTGCATACGACTTTTCAGCAACGCAGACGGGCCGTCACCAGTCGCGACTGGAACGTCGAACCCGGCGGAGATGCCGCCATCGATCAACAGGCCGCCGATGATCTGAAAGAGCAGATCAGTAATTTGTCCTGGGACCGGATCACCGAACGCATGTTGTGGGGCCTGTTTTACGGATACGCGGTGGCCGAATGTATGTGGGAAATTGATGCCTCGCGTGTCCAACTGGCTGATGTCAAGGTGCGTAACCGAAAACGGTTCCGGTTTGGCCGGGACGGGTCGCTTCGTCTTTTGACAAAAGACAAGCCCACGGGAATGATTATGCCGGACCGAAAATTCTGGACCTTCACCGCCGGTGCCGACAACGATGATGATGTCTATGGTTTGGGGTTGGCCTATTGGCTTTACTGGCCGGTGTTTTTCAAACGCAACGGCATTAAATCGTGGGCGATTGTACTGGAAAAGTTCGGTCAGCCCACGACAATCGGTCACTATGACGCATCCGCCACTGAAGAAGAAAAGAAAAAATTATTATCGGCTATCCGCGCGGTTGCCACAGATGTCGGCATCATCATTCCGCAAGGCATGGAAATTGAATTTATGGAAGCGACGCGTCGTGCCGGTGGCGACCATGAAAAATTCGCTCAGTACATGGATTTAATGATTGCCAAAGTCATTTTATCACAAACCATGACCACAGAAAGTGGCTCAAGCCTTAGCCAGGCACAGGTTCACATGGATGTGCGTAATGATGTTGTTGAAAGTGATGCCGATCTGGTGTGCGAGAGTTTTAACAAAGGCCCGGTCACGTGGTTGACGGCGTGGAATTTTCCGAATGCGGCAACGCCAAGAGTCTGGCGTGTTACCGATGACCCGGAAGATTTGAACCAGCTTGCCGAACGGGATGAGCGGCTTTTCAATATCGGTTACAAGCCAACGGCTGAGCGAATCGCGGAAACCTATGGCCCCGGATATGAGGGTGTGGTTGCGACCGCTATGGGTCAACCCACCAATAAGCCGCTATCATTTGCCGAACATATTGCCAAGGATGCGGCTGACGATTTAACCGGTCAACTGGATACCGTCGCCGCACCGGCCATGGACGTTATGATCAATCAGATCAGAAGCCTGATCGATAGCGCCGACAGCCTGCAGGACGTTGCTGATAAACTGATAGAGCTTTACCCGGACATTGACGATAGCAGTCTGGCTGATGTTATGGGCCAAGCCCTGAGCGTTGCCGAACTGACAGGCCAGTCGGAGATTATCGATGGCTGATGTTGCCACAGGCGGGGTACCGTTTGCAGAAGCAATTTCTTTTCTCACAAACAAAGTCGATCTGCCGACCCGGACCTGGACAGACCTGTTTCAAGGCATGCATGCCCGTGCCTTTGTTGTTTCCGGTGCGGTCAAGGCCGCGCTGATTGCTGATTTTCACGAAGCCGTCAACAAAGCCATCGCCGAGGGACGGACCTTGGCTGATTTTCGCAAAGACTTTGACCGCATCGTTGCCAAACACGGTTGGTCCTATAAAGGGTCGCGCGGTTGGCGATCCCGTGTGATTTACGGTACCAACATGCGCATGGCCACAAACGCCGGACGTTGGGCACAAATCCAACGCCTAAAGAAAACCAAACCCTATGTGCGCTATGTAGCCGTCATGGATGGTCGCACCCGTCCTGAACACCGCGCATGGCATGACACCATCCTGCCGGTTGATGATCCGTTCTGGCGAACACATGCCCCGCCAAACGGCTGGAACTGTCGTTGCAAGGTACAACCCTTCTCGGCACGCGATTTGAAGCGGCGCGGTAAAGCGGTGACGGACCCGCCGCCGCGCATTGAAAAAGAGACCCGTCAGGTTAACACGCCGGAAGGAAAAGTCAGCCTAGAAGTACCGAAGGGCATTGATACCGGGTTTGCCTACAACGTTGGCGATGCGGCATGGGGACGTGGTGCAAGCAAGGTCGCGCAGGAACGTCATGGTCCATGGCAAGCCCTGAGTGCGCCCGGTGGAAACCGGCCGCAAGACCCGGGTAACTTAACGGTTTTCACACCGAAAGCTTCCATTGGAGAACGGACAAAAGACCCGGAAACTCTTAAAAAATTAATGAACAAATCGCTTGGTGCGGATGATGCTGTTCTCGTGGATCCGTTAGGTGCACGTATTCAGGTGGGCCAAGGCATTGTTGATCATCTGATTGAAAACACGAAACGCATGGATGGCCGGGAAGCTTTTTTCCCGTTCATTCCTGAGTTAATCGAAGATCCTGAAGAAATATGGGCAGGTTTTGCCGAAAGCAGCATATCCGGCCGGGTTTTAATACGGCGAAGATACGCTAAATTATTGCAGATCGGGAAGAACAGGACCGTTTCTCTGGTGGCAGATCTTGATGGAGGGATATGGTCAGGACTGACTTTTTTTCCCGGAAAATCAGACAAGCTGAAGAATATAAGAAATGGCTTGAGGATATATAAGAAAGAATAAAAAAGTTCCATCAAGCCTCCGCATCGACCGTGGAGCCCAATGCTGACGAAAGGTATGCGGACCCGTCAACATCTGCCCATACATTATACGATTGCTTATCTAAAAAGTCGAGGCTCCAAAAAATTGCCCATAGGGGGCCATCAAGCCCCGGTCAGGGACTTGGGCCGCCAAAATCCCATTGCGGCTTTCCTGCCCCGTTTAACCCCCGTTTAATTTTGATATTAAAACCGGTTTAAATTGTCATTATAGACGCGCGCGATTTTTTGAGTTATGTCTGACTAACCACAAACGGATTTTCCATGTAGCTGGATTTCTTCAGGGGCGCAAACGTTGCGCCCTTATTTGATGGCACCCAACCTGAAATGATGTCTCTCGAAACAGCGGTTTGACCGCTTTTTAACTTTCGGCGTCTTTCAGGAGATAACCCATGAACAAAAAGGCTGGTGACGAAAGCCAACCTATCGAGATTTTTCGCACGGGGCATCACCGTGATATGTCTGGTGCGGATATCTCGTTTTCGGAAAGTGATCTGGCAGAAACGGCTGCCGCCTACGATCCGTCAGCCCATGAAGCGCCGCTGGTGATCGGCCATCCCAAAGCCAATGCCCCGGCATACGGCTGGGTAAAAGAGCTGGAATTTTCAGAAAACGCGTTGACGGCCATCCCGCACCAGGTCGATCCGGAATTTGCTGAAATGGTTTCCGCCGGTCGGTTTAAAAAAGTTTCAGCCAGCTTTTACAAGCCCGGTGCATCCAACAATCCGACGCCGGAAGTGTTCGCCCTCAGACACGTTGGGTTTCTCGGAGCCCAGCCGCCCGCTGTCAAGGGCTTGAAACCGGTTGAGTTCGCAGATGACGACGATGCCATAACCATGACCGTCGATTTTGCCGCCCCTGAATCGGAGACAGGCTGGTCGCTCAAACGTGTCTATCGAATTCTTGGCTCTCTGCGTGAATTTCTAATCGAAGAATACGGCTCTGAAAAAGCCAACAAAGTCATCGAAAAGTTTGATCTGGAAACCGGTGCCGAAGAAGCCGCCCAAATTATCAGCGCGCCACAGCCTGACAGCGCCAGGAGTTTTAACGAAGCCCCTCTCTCTTTAACCACAACTGAAAAGGAACCGACGATGAACCCGTCGCCAAAAACGCCGGTGGCTGTTGCCGCCGAACCTGCTCAACCGGATACCGCAGAACTGGACCGGCGCGAGCAAACCTTAAAAGATCGTGAAGCAAAATTTGCCGAACGTGAACGCACCGCCAAGGCCAATGAAGTCCTCGATGGTCTGGTTAAATCCGGACAGGTCCTGCCTGCCGAAAAAAAGCCATTGGCTCAATTCATGGCCAAGCTTGATGACCAGGAGACCGTGTCTTTTGGTGAGGGCGATGAAAAAACGCAAAAAGCGTTTCTGGTCGACTTTTTGGGCTCTTTGCCAAACCGGGTCGATTTTTCAGAACGCTCGGGCGGCGATATTCCTGCAGTTGAAAATGCCAGCGCCACTGAAACCGCTCGAGATGCGGTGGCCTACCAGGAAGAAATGCGTACCAAGGGCGTCACGGTTTCGACGTCCGATGCGGTTGATCACGTTATGAAAGGAACGGACCAATGAACGAGTTTGGTTTAATTAAAAATATGACGGCCAGTGCGGCGATCCTGCCACGACGGATCGTCAAATTCACAGCCACCGAAGGCGAAGTTGCTGAAGCGGCCGCCAACACGGATTTGTTGCTGGGCGTCACTGGGCCGCGTGGTGCAGCCGCAATCGGTGACCGTGTTGATGTTTATCTTGACGGCATCAGGGATGTTGAATTCGGCGGTGTCGTTACACAGGGCGACTTCGTGACCTCGGATGCCAGCGGCAAAGCGATTGCTGCAGCTCCCGCTGCCGGTGTTAACGAGGTCGTTATCGGCCGCGCCATGGTTTCCGCTGTTGCCGGTGATATCGGCAGCATTCTCATCCAGCCTGGTCGTATCCAGGGTTAACCGCTTTTAAGAAAAAGGAAGACAACAATGCCCACCTACGAACAATATATCGAGGACCCGGTTCTTACTGCCATTGCGGTTGCCTATAAAAACCCGGCCTATTCGCTGATCGCTGACCGGGTTCTGCCGCGTGTTCGCGTTGGTTCCCTAAGTTTCAAGTATCAGGATTATAACGTCGCTGATCATTACACCGTTCCCGATACCCGTGTCGGCCGACGTTCGTCTGTCAATCTTGTGGAAATAGACGGTGATGAAAAAACGGCCAAGTGCGATGATTATGGTCTGGGTATTCCCCTTGATAATGACACCATCGCCGAAGCCGAAAAAAAGGGTTACGACCCGCGCCGTGGTGCCGTTGAACGGTCGGCAAATCTGTTGATGCTTGACCGGGAAATTCGTGTCGCCGGGGTTGTTTTTAATGCCGCCAATTATGATGCCAGCACCAAAGTGCAGTTGTCGGGAACCAGCCAGTTTTCCGATACGGCCAATTCTGATCCCATCGGTCAGGTCACAGACCTACTGGACGCTTGCCTTTTCCGGCCTAACAAACTGGTCTTCGGACAAACGGCCTGGTCACAAACGGCCCGCCATCCGGATATCGTTGCCGCCGTTCAACACAATTCTGGCACCAAAGGCCGGGCGACCCGTCAACAGGTTGCCGATCTGTTTGAAGTCCAGGAAGTTCTGGTCGGCGAAAGTCGGGTTAACCAGAACAAGCCTGGTCAGGCTGCCAGCCTGGCACGGGTCTGGGGTAAACACATTTCCGGGCTGTTCATCGATGAAACCGTAAATGCTGAAACGGGCGGTATCACCTTCGGCATGACAGCGCAATACGGTGAACGGGTTGGCGGCACTAAACAAACCGACATCGGTCTTCGTGGCGGGCAAATCGTTCGTGCCGGTGAAACCGTCAAGGAATTGGTAATCGCCAATCGTGCCGGTTTTTTCATTCAGGACGCAGTTGCGTAAAGGAGATTGAAATGCCCAAGAAAACTTACACACTCAAAGGCGACATGGCGCTTATCCTTGACGGTAACCGGTATGTGGAAGGCGATAAAATCAAAGCCGACGACAAAGACGTCGCTCATCTCATCGAAACAGGCCGGTTGCTC
>Ga0316209_1001577_pt1 | contig 22608 bp, 14 predicted proteins | sample 6monopyrite_MG_FD_204945 | JGI IMG/M metagenome (GOLD analysis project Ga0316209, IMG submission 204945) | Microbial mat bacterial communities from mineral coupon in-situ incubated in ocean water Damariscotta River, Maine, United States -... | ecosystem: Environmental > Aquatic > Marine >...
ATAACTAGAGATCACCGGTTAAAAGCACGATTAATCGTCATAGAGACGGGCAAAAGTCACTGGTGATCAGAAAAAAATGAACGGCATGGCTGAGTGTGTTCGAAACGCTTCATCGTGCAAAGGTCTCTATATGATTAATGATTAGCAAAGATCAGATAAAGTGGCTCTTTCGAGTCAGCTCTTTGTGCTGACCGCAGTGAATCAGTAGAATACCAGCATTTTTAGCGCAAATCAGACAGCCATGTTTGATTTGGCAATCTAAAGTAGAGCAAAAAATGTCGAATCAAACAGAAATGCAGCGTCGTCGCACCTTTGCGATTATTTCTCACCCGGATGCCGGGAAGACGACACTGACCGAAAAATTACTGCTTTTTGGTGGTGCAATTCAGTTGGCGGGTACCGTTAAAGGGCGTAAAGCATCGCGCCACGCTACCTCCGACTGGATGGAGATGGAAAAGCAGCGTGGTATTTCCGTAACCACCTCGGTGATGCAGTTTTCGCATAACGAGCGTATCGTCAATTTACTCGACACGCCTGGGCATGAAGATTTCTCAGAGGATACCTATCGGACGTTAACGGCTGTGGATTCGGCGCTGATGGTGATTGATAGCGCCAAAGGGGTGGAAACGCGCACCATTAAATTGATGGAAGTCTGTCGTTTGCGCGACACGCCGATCATGACGTTTATCAATAAACTTGATCGCGATGGTCTGGACCCGATTGATTTACTGGATGATATTGAGAGCGTGTTGAAAATTAACTGCGCGCCAATGACCTGGCCGATAGGCATGGGCAAACAGTTTAAAGGCGTGTTTCACCTTTATACCGACAGCGTGCATTTATTCAGCGCTACCCATGGCGGTAAGATTCAGGAAGGTGAGGTGATACAAGGGTTGGACAATCCACGCCTTGATGAGCTGCTTGGAACGGTGGCAAAGGATTTGCGTGATGAAATTGAGTTGGTGAAAGGGGCGAGTCACGCGTTTGATCTTGATGCTTACCTTAATGGGGAGTTGTCGCCGGTGTTTTTTGGCTCGGCGATTAATAATTTTGGCATGAAAGAACTGCTTGATGCCTTTGTTGAATATGCGCCTGCACCGCTGGCGAGAGCGACAACGACACGCAGTGTTGAACCGGATGAAAACAAGTTCAGCGGTTTTGTTTTTAAGATCCAGGCCAATATGGATCCGGCCCATCGCGATAGAATTGCTTTTGTCCGCGTCTGTTCCGGGGCCTACAAAAAAGGCATGAAAATGCGCCATGTGCGTACTGAACGTGACGTGCAGATTTCGAATGCGATTATTTTTTTGGCCCGTGATCGAGGGCAGGCAGATGAAGCTTTTTCAGGGGATATTATCGGTTTGCATAATCACGGCACGATTAAGATTGGTGATACCTTTACGCAGGGTGAAAATCTAAAATTTACCGGCATTCCGAATTTCGCTCCAGAGCTATTTCGCCGTATCGTACTCAAGGATCCGCTGCGAATGAAAGCGCTGCAAAAAGGGGTTGATCAGCTTTCAGAAGAAGGGGCGACTCAGGTTTTTCGACCGCTGAGCAATAATGACGTCATTCTTGGCGCGGTCGGTGTGTTGCAGTTTGATGTTGTTGCGCAACGCCTTAAAGATGAGTACAAGGTGGATTGTAGTTTTGAGGCGGTGCAGGTGGCCACGGCACGGTGGGTAGAGTGTAGCGATGAAAAAAAATTAGAAGAATTTCGCCGCAAGGCTTTTGATAATTTAGCACTCGATAATGCCGGCTTGTTGACCTATGTCGCACCGACACGGGTTAATCTTGATTTAATGATGGAACGTTGGCCGGATGTTGATTTTATGGCAACGCGTGAACACTAGTTTGATTGTTGGATATTAGAATCGCGCAGTGTTGTCAGCGGCAGACGGGATTACCTGTGGCTGACAACGAACGTTTACATAGCCTTTATTTTTTCCAGCTGCTCTTCCAGCTGTTGTAAAGACGCGCGCATTTCACTGACTTTTTGTTGTTCTTTGGCGACAACATGGCTAGGTGCTTTTTCGAGATAGCCTGGATTGGCCAGTTTGCTTTCGCTGCCTTTGAGCCCCTGTAAAAGTTTTTTGATTTCTTTGTTTAAGCGTGTCAGTTCCGCATTTTTATCGATCAAGCCTGACATCGGAATTAATACTTTCATGTCGCCGACCAATGCGATTGCAGACTCGGGTGCAGTTTCATCGTTTAATACAGAAATATTTTCAATGCGCGCCAGTCTCAAAAGAAACGCATGGTTACTTTCTAAACGTTGCTGATCCTGTTCGGAGCTGTTTTGAATCAATACTGGCAGTGGTTTACCGGGCGCGATGTTCATGCTGCTGCGTATTTTTCGAATACCGAGAATAAAACTCATTAGCCATTCAACTTCAATAATCGCATCGTGATCGATTAGCGCCTTGTCAGGTTGTGGGTAGGCTTGAGTCATGATGGTGTCGCCAGAAACCCCAGCCAGACTTGCGATGCGTTGCCAGATTTCCTCGGTGATGAAAGGAATAATCGGATGCGCGAGACGCAGAATACTTTCCAGCACACTGACCAGTGTGAGGCGTGTGCCACGCAACTGTGCGAGTGTGCTGCTGTCGTTATTAAGAACCGGTTTGGACAATTCCAGATACCAGTCACAATATTCATTCCAGGTGAATTCGTAGATAGCCTGTGCCGCAAGGTCTAATCGATAACGCTCTATGGCATTGTTAACCTGTTCGCTGACAATTTGCAAGCGGGCGGTGATCCAGCGGTCGGGTAGACTGAGTTCTATTTCGGAATTTTTAAAATTGTTGGGCTGAAGTTCGCTGGCATGGTCTTCGGTGTTCATCAAGACGTAACGTGCAGCATTCCAGAGCTTATTGCAGAAGTTACGATAACCTTCGATGCGGCTGAGTTCGAATTTAATATCGCGGCCAGTTGAAGCAAGGGCAGCAAAGGTAAAACGCAGTGCGTCGGTGCCAAAAGCGGGGATACCATCGGGAAAGTCTTTGCGTGTTTGGTTGCTAATTTTTTCGGCTAAATGCGGTTGCATCATGCCTTTGGCTCTTTTTTCTACCAGTGTTTCGAGATCGATGCCGTCAATCAGGTCTAATGGATCGAGTACATTGCCTTTCGATTTAGACATTTTCTGGCCATGCGAGTCGCGCACCAAACCGTGAATGTAAATTTCATGGAATGGGACTTCGCCGGTAAATTTTAAACCCATCATGATCATTCTGGCGACCCAGAAAAAAATGATATCAAAACCGGTGACCAATACGCTGGTAGGGTAAAACGTTCTCAGCGTTTCGTTTTGCTCCGGCCAACCGAGTGTCGAAAATGGCCAAAGAGCGGATGAAAACCAGGTGTCGAGTACGTCTTCATCCTGACGGAGTTTGACCTTGTCATCGAGCTTGTATTTACTGCGTACGGCTGCTTCATCGTGAGCGACATAGACATTTCCCTGCTCGTCATACCATGCCGGGATGCGGTGTCCCCACCAGATCTGTCGTGAGATACACCAATCCTGAATGTTATTCATCCAGTCGTAATAGGTGTTCTTCCAGTTATCGGGTACGAAGCGGATCTCACCGTCTTTGACAGCTTTAATTGCGGGCTCGGCAAGCGGAGCAATTTTCACATACCACTGGTCGGTTAATAGCGGCTCAATAACAGTGCCGGAGCGGTCGCCGCGCGGCACCATTAATTTGTGGTCATCGGTTTTTTCCAGTAGATCGAGTGTTTCAAGATCAGCCAAAATTTGTTTGCGTGCTGCGTAGCGTTCCAGTCCAAAATATTTTTCGGGCGCGGCCTCATTGATGCGTGCATCGATGGTGAAAATATTAATCAGCGGTAGCTTATGGCGCAGGCCGATTTCATAATCGTTGAAGTCATGGGCGGGGGTGATTTTTACGCAGCCGGTGCCAAATTCAGGGTCGACATAATCATCTGCAATAATGGTTAGTAGCCGTTCGGTGAGCGGTAGTTTGACTTGTTTGCCGACCAGGTGCTGATAGCGTTCATCGTCAGGGTGCACAGCGACGGCGCTATCGCCGAGCATCGTTTCGGGGCGTGTCGTGGCGACAATTAAATGTCCGCTGCCATCAGCAAGCGGGTAACGCATGTGCCAGAGGTGGCCATTTTCTTCTTCGGAAATCACTTCTAGATCTGAGACGGCGGTGTGTAATACAGGATCCCAGTTAACCAGACGTTTGCCGCGATAGATCAAGCCTTCATCGTGAAGACGAACAAAGACGTCTTTGACGGCTTCAGACAGACCCTCATCCATGGTGAAACGTTCCCGCGACCAGTCTAGCGATGAGCCCATGCGACGCAGCTGGCGTGTGATGGTGCCGCCGGATTCTTCGCGCCATTGCCAAACTTTTTCGACAAATTTTTTACGACCGAGATCGTGGCGTGATTTTCCATCTGCGGCCAGTTGCCGTTCGACTACCATCTGTGTTGCGATACCCGCATGGTCTGTTCCTGCTTGCCAGAGCGTGTTGCGTCCCTGCATGCGCTTGTGGCGGGTCAGAGTGTCCATGATAGTATCCTGAAAAGCATGCCCCATGTGCAGGGTGCCGGTGACGTTGGGTGGCGGAATCATGATGCAAAAAGGTTCGCCCTGTCCCGAAGCGGAGAAGTAACCTTTTTTCTCCCAGGTGTCATACCAGTGCTGTTCAATCGAGTGTGGGCTGTATTGTTTTTCCATCGTTACTGCGTTGTCTCTAATAAATTCAAGGCTAAATATTATGTGATGTTATTTTATAACCACGGTCACGGTAAAAACCATAACGTTCGCGCGCGCTTTTTTTATGTTGTTGCAGTGGGCTAACAATTTCAGTGACGCGTTCAAAGCGGCTGAAAAAAAGTGGTACCGACGCTGCCATGTTAAGCAGTACATCCGCTTGCGTCAGGGGTTCTTCGTTGATACCAATGACAATGGTTGAGTATGCATTTTCATTGTCAGGTTTATCATTATTTTGGATCTGGTGCGGAAGAAAACTGCCGTCCTTGAAGCTCCACAATAACTCATCAAGCTGTGTGGCCTGATTCGTTGAGTCAGTATTAATATGTATGCTGTGCCCGAGAGTATGGATTTTTTCTGCCAGACGACACATCAGTACTTCATGGCTCTGAGGTTCATGATTTTGGGCTTTGTCGTCTGACAGAATGTAAAAATCAATGTCGGTCATTTAGCGGCTTAACTGCATTTATCAACCAGGTATTGAACCAGCAGCGGTACGGGTCGTCCGGTCGCACCTTTGTTACCACCGCCTAACCATGCTGTGCCGGCGATATCAAGATGAGCCCACTTATAGTCTTCAGTAAAACGTGACAGGAAACAGGCGGCGGTGATGGTGCCTGCTTCGCGACCGCCGATGTTGGCCATGTCCGCGAAGTTGCTGTCGAGCTGTTGTTGATATTCGTCCCACAGTGGCATTTCCCAGACACGATCATGTGCGGCTGTGCCGGCCGCTTGCAAATCCTTGCTCAGGTTGCTGTGGTTGCTTAACAGCCCCGTGGCATGTTGGCCAAGCGCCATCACACAGGCACCGGTTAGCGTAGCGATGTCAATGACCACGTCAGGTTTGAAGCGTGCCGAATAGGTCAACGCGTCACAGAGAATTAAACGACCTTCAGCGTCGGTGTTGAGCACTTCAATGGTTTGTCCGGACATGCTGGTGACGATATCACCTGGTTTGCTGGCATTACCGTCCGGTAGATTTTCACAGGCCGGGACGACGCCGACAACATTAATCGGCAATTGTAATTCGGCGATAGCCTGAACCGTGCCGAAGACACTGGCGGCGCCGCACATGTCGTATTTCATTTCATCCATCGCAGGTGACGGTTTGATGGAAATACCGCCCGAGTCAAAAGTCACACCCTTGCCGACCAGTACTACGGGCTGTTCGCCGCGGTTACCGCCGCTGTAGTTGAGCGTGATCAGTTTTGCCGGCTGGCGGCTGCCGCGGGTCACGGATAAAAAAGAACCCATTTTGAGGCGCTTCATGTCTGTTTCATTGAGAATATTGCAGCGCAGATTACGATGTTCTTTTGTCAAAGTTCTGGCTTGAGCAGCCAGATAGTTCGGTGTACAGACATTGCCTGGCAGATTGCCGAGGTCTTTAGCTAAATCCATGCCGTTGGCGATTGATTGTCCTTGAGCAGCGGCGGCACGAGCAGATTTAAGATCGCTGCGTTCCGCTACGCTTAGGGTTAGGCGACGCAATGCGGGTTTGCTGCGGGATTTTTTGCTTTTGAATTGATCGAAACGATACAGCTGGTTACGCAGCAGTTGTACAGTCTGAGTGATCTTCCAGTTGAGGTCATGACCCTTAGTGGGCAGTTCGGTGAGGCAGCAAATGGCGTCTTTAATATTAGCTGAATTCAGCGCCGCGCTCATGGCAGCGATAATCTTGCGAAAACGCGCGGCGTCAATGCCGCGTTCTTTGCCGCAACCCACCAGCAGTACCCGTTCGGCCTTGAGTTTAGGCACGTCATGTAATAACAGTGTTTGGCCTACTTTGCCTTGAATGTCACCAGCCTTGATGATGCTGTTCAAATAACCACCGGATAATTTGTCCAGCTGTTTTGCGGTGGCGCTGGTTTTGCGGCCTTCAAAGATGCCGATAATGATGCAGGCGCTGGCCTGGTTGCTGAGGTTTCCGTTTTTTACTGTAAAATCCATGGTCTCTCCAGAGGGCAAAAAATCGTAATTGGTGTGAAAATAGCCAGTGCTTTTGCCTGCGGTTGTTATGTCCGCTGCGAGGCAAGTACGCTATTATGGCAAGCTGTGAGTTTACATTGAACAGCTGTTATTTACCAAGCATGGCAGGGCAAAGATTTTATTCTGGCCAGCACATAGACCAATGAATCGGTCGAATAAATAGACGTTACAGTTAAGTAGGTTAATTCCTTGGTTATTAGACGTTACATTATTAAAGAAATATTTCAGGCGCTGCTTGCGGTGATGGTTGTGCTGTTGTTGATTTATGTGAGCAATCGTTTTGTCAGAATTCTGGCCGATGCCAGCAACGGCGGCTTGTCAACGGATGTTATTTTCACTTTGTTGTCTTTAAAGACACTGACATCGCTGATGGTGTTGTTACCGTTGGGTTTGTTTCTCGGTATTCTGTTGGCTTTTGGGCGTTTGTATAAAGACAACGAAATGGTGGCAATGGCTGCCTGTGGAATGAGTCCGAAAGCATCATTCAGAGCAGTGTTGGGCTTTTCGCTATTGGTGGCTGCGTTAGTAGGGTTTATCTCTCTTCAGGCGGCTCCGTGGGCTGAAGAACAGGCGTCTCAGATTCAGGATCAGGAAAAGGCTTCGGCTGAATTGACAGGGTGGGCGCCGGGGCGCTTTATTGAGCTTGATAGTATTGCAGGCGTAATTTATGCGCAGGCGATGGCGGAAGGTAATAACACCATGGACAATGTCTTTGTGCAGAGTCGTGAGGCAGAGAAGCAGGTTATTTTGTCAGCTCAAGGTGCTTATCAAACCATCGATCAAAAAAGTGGCGATCAATTTATGGTGTTGACTGATGGTTTCCGTTACGAAGGGGTACCTGGAAATCGCGATTTTAAAATCATCAAATACAAGAAGCACGGTGTGCGGATTGATGAGAAGCAGGTTACTCCCGGGCATCGCAGGCGCAGGACTTATGAAACCACTGAGTTGCTGGAGTCTAATGAGCTTGCTGATCAGGCGGAACTGCAGTGGCGACTGTCGATGCCTGTTTCAGCCGTGTTGTTGGCCTTGTTAGCTGTACCGTTGAGTCGAACTGCTCCTCGGCAGGGTAAGTATGCCAAGCTGTTTGCAGCGATTGTAATTTACATCATATACAGCAACGTGATGGGGATAGCTAAAACCTGGGTTGAACGTGGTTTTGTGAGCCCATGGATAGGAATGTGGTGGGTACATATTTTATTGTTTGCACTGATTTGGATCTTGCTTGCTCGACAGTACGGTATGGGCTGGATCATCCGGTCCATGTTCATGAGGTCGAGAAGCTAATATGAAAATTATGGATCGTTATATTGGACGTGCTGTGATTGGCGGCACTCTATTGGTGATGATGGTGCTGTTGGGTCTGTTTTCGTTTGTTACTTTTCTGACTGAGCTGGACGATGTTGGGCGTGGACAATATGGTGTTTGGCAGGCAGCAGAATATGTTTTGTTGTTGGTGCCACGATTAACCTATCAGATGTTTCCGTTGGCGGCATTGCTGGGCAGCTTGATTGGTTTGGGGATTATGGCAGGTAACAATGAGCTCGTGGTGTTGCGTGCGGCCGGGGTTTCTTTGCAGCGCATTCTAGGTGCAGTAATGAAATCGGCATTGTTGTTGATGTTGGTGACGGTATTGATCAGTGAATATGTCGCACCTGTCAGTGAGCAGTACGCACGAGAAATGCGTTCGATGGCTTTGTCCGAAAATAGCGCACAGTTTACGCAAGGTGGTTTCTGGACCCGTACCGGCAATAGTTATATTAATGTGCAGACGGTGCTTGCTGGTGGCCAGCTTACGGGTGTTCAAATTTATGAATTTGATAATGATCATCGACTGCGTCGTTTAACGCAGGCAAAGAATGCGAAATTTTTTAATGGACAATGGCAGCTGAAAAATATTGTACGCAGTGAATTTATCGCTGATCGGGTTTCAGTTCAGCATATTGAAGCTTTGAGTTGGCAGTCACTTTTAAGCCCGGAAATGTTGGATGTGATTGCGGTTAAACCGCAAAGTTTATCGGGTTGGGGCCTGTATCAATACATGCAATATCTAAAGGGTAACGAGCTTGATGCTGCTCGTTATGAAATGGAATTCTGGATCAAAATTATTTTGCCGTTGGCGACAGGGGTGATGGTGTTATTAGCGGTGCCATTTGTATTTGGCTCGCTGCGTTCGGTGGGGATTGGTCAACGCATTATGATGGGCTCGTTGATGGGGATTGTTTTTTATCTTTTAAATCAGGTGTTCAGCTATGTGGGCCTGGTTTATCAGTTGAATGCGGTACTCAGTGCGGTGGCGCCCACCCTGCTGTTTTTTGTGCTGGCTGTAATTTTATTGCGTAGGGTGTATTGACTGTTTTCAATTTAGGCTTTGATGTCTATCAGAGTGCCTAACATTTCATCTACTGCACTAACGACTTTGGCAGAGGCTTCAATTTGTAATCGATCTGTGATTAAGCCAACCATGGGTGCGGCTAAATTGGCTGGGTTGTTGGAATTAAATGAATCGGCGCTAGCAATTTTTGCGGCATTCGATGCGGCGCTGTTAAGGCCACGCTGGATACCGGTAATGCCTGAGTTGAGTGCAGATATAGAGCTCATAGGATAGACCTCATGGTAGGGGTGGATAGAACGGGCGCCTGGCTGTGCGAAGGGAGATGGCGTAAAACTTAGGTGCCGAGACGCCCGTATAAATGATATCGACCTGGCTAGAGAAAAGTTTAGTGCTTAAATTGGGTTTGATGATATTTTAGTTTAATTAAAACAAAGGCTTACGTTTTTTTTCTGTACTTAAAGATCGCTGATTTCGATGCTTCGGCATTGATAGGTAAGCAGCAATATTGAGCGTATGGTTTTATTAGGCCACAGCAGTCTGATCCCAGCGTGGTAACGGCGCATTTGCTCCCGGTAAGATAGCGCCAGCGCTTCATCTTCGGCATTTATAATTTTGGAATCGTATTTGTTTTCGCTGTCATTGTCGTGATGCGTTTTGTAATCGATGATGGTCACAGTAGAGCCGCTTACGATCAGGCGATCGATGATACCTTGAACCGTTCTGTTTTCTACCTGATAACTGATTGGCACTTCATTGTAAGCGACATCGTATTTTTCAGGGTCAAAAAAATTCTGAAATTGTGGTGCATTTATGACGTTGTTGGCGCTATCTTGACAGCCATTTAAATTGTCATCATTTGCATCCAGGTTTAGTTCTGTTGCGACTTGAGTTTTAATTGAGTCGCGAGCATGAGTATTTGATGTCAGCAGTTGCAGAAAGCGGTGAATAGCAATACCTTTGATGCGTTTATCATCGTTTAGCTCAGCTGTGGAACTTGTGTTGGAAGAACTGTTAAAACGTTGAGATAAATGTGCGGGTACGATGATATCCTGCTGACCTTGATTTTGATCGGATTTAAGAATGGAAGTTTGAACGTCGCCATTGACCGACAATACACTTGATTGCATTGTGCCGTGACGTTCAAGAATGTCATTGCTGCGCTCAGCAGGGTAACAGGATGCGATCAGCTGGTGCCAGTTTTGATGATCTGATTTGTTTGCGCAGCCAGAAATGATGAGGCACTGTCTGGCACGTGTCGTTGCAACATAAAGCAGGTTTGCTTCCTCGCGCAGCGCTTCTTTTTCGTCATGTTCGAGTCGTATTCGGCTCCAGCTATCGAGATTCTGTTTTTTCCCCGTTAGTAAAAAACAGGAGGGTTGCGTCTGCTCTGTTGGCCATTCGATCAGTGCGTGGTATGCGCGCGAAGCAGGCCGCGCGGGACCGCTGTCGGCGAGAAATACAATCGGTGCTTCAAGGCCTTTAGCTGCATGAATCGTCATGATGCGCACGCTGTTTTTTTCTATGCTGGCAGGTTCTTCAATGACATCTTTTGCGTAGCTTTGCAGGTTCTTTAGCCGGTTTAGAAAATTTGGCAGGCTGGGGTAACGGCCGCTGTCGATTTCAAGTGCTAATTCAATAAAGCGCATTAAGTTGTTATGTACACGCATGTGCTGTTGTTGCGGAAAAGCATGTAGATAGCGCGCAACGATATTGCCTTCGCTGTAAATTTGATCGAGTAAATCATGAACAGGAAGATGGCTGGCTGATATCTGCCAGCGTTGCAACCATTTTGCAGCGCGAAACAAAGGTGTACCGACAGGGTAATCGTTGGACAATTCAAGTAAACATTCCAGCCAGGTTTTTCGTTGATGATCGTGCGATGATTGTTTTACTAACGTAGCTATGCCGATCAAATCGTCATTGCTGCATGAAAATAAGGGTGAACGCAGTACGGAAGCTAAACCTAAATTGTTAAAAGGCATGATTAATGTTTCGAGGAGGTTGACCATGTCGCGGATTTCAAGGTTATCCAGTAGGCTGGCTTTACTGTCGCCAATATAAGGGATGTTAGCTTTGTTCAGAGCTGATTCGTAGGCGGCTAAATGGGTTCGTTTGCGAACCAATATCATGATGTCCTGATAGCGTAGCGCAGTGGCACATTCATCAATTTCGACTAAAGTATTGTCAGAAAAAAACTGTTTGATGCGTGTTGCAATCTGCGCGCCCTCATCAAGGTGTTGTTGATTACTGTCATTTTCGCGTGGTAGATGTAATGGGTTGCGAAATTCTATTGAGTCATTATTGTCAGTGTTTTCACGTTGCTCGGTTAAAGCTAATAGCTCAACCTGTCCAGGTTGCGTTGTTAAGTGTGTTGCGTGTAGTTCAAAATTTTGCAGGCGCTCATTTAACAGGCCTGTTGAGAAAATCCGATTAACAAAGTTAATGATGGCCGGGGAGGAACGCCAGGATTTGTTTAATGGAAAACCTTGAGCATTTAGATTGTTTTGAAGCCATTCGTGTGCGCTGTTGAAGAGCTGCGGGTCGGCACGTCGGAATCGATAAATCGATTGTTTCTGATCGCCGACTAAAAATACACTGCGCTGACGTTCGCCCGGGTTGCCACTGAGTTCTTCTAGCAATGGCAACAATAGCTGCCATTGTGTCGGGTTGGTATCCTGAAATTCATCGATCAAAAAATGATTGATGCGTTGGTCAAGTTTATATTGAACCCAATGGCTGTTTTCGTTGTCATTTAAAAGTTGATAGACCTTCCATTCAAGATCAGAAAAGTCGAGTTGGCGACGTTCATTTTTAAGTCGCTGAAAGTGTTCAAGCAGGCATGAGCCGGATAAATACCAGGCGCTGGAAAGTGCGAAGGTTCGATGTTTGCATTGCAGGTCGTGTAATGCTTCAAGTTTTTCACAGAGCTGTTCGTGCAATTCGATGAATTGCTGCTGACCGTCTGCGCCTAGTTTTTTTTCTAATGTGGTACTGGTTTTTCGTGAGCGTCGTGATCCGCTTGTAGTAAAAAACACCTGCCGCATTGTATTGAGCCGGGAGGTTGATGGTAATGATTCATCCCGTACAGTGGTCAGTTTTTCCACGGCCTCCAAATTGGTTTTGGTGGTATGTTTTAGCAGCAGTGATTGAAAGCTTGTTAATTTTTCTATCAGCGTGGCGTTAATAAAATCTTCAGTTGGATCTTGTTCAGGATCAATGGCGAGTTGCTGGCATAGCAGCATTTGTGCTGCAGTGACTGCGCTGCCAGTGGAATAATTATGCTCTCGTGTTAAAGCCCACCAATCACTGCGATGATGAAAAAACTCAGACAGTGCTGTTTGCAAGTTGTTAATGCTGCCGCACAGTTGTAACAACGTTTCTAATTCTGTTGCCAGTTTTTCGGCAGGGTTTTGTGTTGCTTCATTCCACAATGCCTCCCAGGCTTCCTGAAATAATAGACCGGTGCTTTCACTGATAGTAAAACCTGCGGGGATATTTGTTTCGCTGGGAAAACGTTGCAAGATGTCCTGGCAGAAAGCGTGGAAGGTGGTAATACGTATTTTATACCGGCTACGTAAGTTTTTTTCGTAGAGCGAACGGGCGATTTTTAGTTGTTCTTCAGTCGCATCAATTTCATGGCTGTGCAGTTCTTTGTATAGCGCTTCATCGCTGAGTGATAGCCATGCGTATAGACGTTGCGATAAACGTGTTTGCATTTCTGCAGAAGCTTTACGTGTAAAGGTTATTGCAAGTATGCCGCCGGGATCTGAGCCGGACATAAGCAGGCGAATAATGCGGGTGATAAGCAGCCATGTTTTACCGCTGCCAGCCGAGGCCATGACGGTGACGTTGGTGGAAGGGTTGATGGCAGATATTTTGCTCATGGTTGGTTTTGTTCGTCGTGCCATGTTTGTTTACGGCAGAGGCCGTCGAGCGTGCAGTGTTTACAGCTGTTGTCATCACCCCAGGCGGGCATTGCTGCGCCTTGCTCAAGTTCACTCGTTATGTCAATTAGTCGCGTAGCGGTCTTGTTGCGCAATTCAGCAAGCTCGTCATCATCCAGCGTGACAGCCGTGGCAACTTTTTTATCGTCCAGTTTCAGGTATTCGCTGCGGCTGATATTTTTGTCCAACAACAAAGCATAGAAAGGCAGTTGCACCGCTTCGCCATTTAGCACGTCTTGTTGTTTTGGCACGGCACCTGTTTTGTAATCAATAATGCCGTAGCTATCCACGCCATCGATTTGAGTATGATCGATTCTGTCGAGCCGTCCCTTGAGTGTAATGCTGCTGCCTGGTAATGAAATGGTGGTATCCGTTTCCACTTCTGAAACCTGCCACTGCTGCGCGTGGTTTGTCTGCCAGTCGATGTAATCAGGAATTTTTTCCAGCCAGCGTTGTAGCCAGCCTTTATGCATGGCGTTATCTTCCAGATCACGAGCGAATTCGGCGCGTGATATTTTTTCTAAAAGTTGTAGGGCTGCCTCACGTGTGTCCGGGGTAAGTTCCGCCTCAAATGGCCCCGGCAGTCCTTGTACAGGGCCGTGAAAGGCTTGCAGTATGCGGTGGACGCGCTGGCCGTAATCAGACTTTTCCAGCGCTGACTGGATTTCTTCAGTGGCTTTGAGTGATAGACAATCGCTGGCAAAAAACTGGTAGGGACAGTTGATTAAACGTTGGTGGCTGGAAGCGGAATAGTTTGTCGGCAGCAGTGGTGTGGGTGCTGAGGGGCGAGGTTGTTGTGTGACAGTAGGTAGTTCTTTGCTGTCGCTATTGAATATCTGACTGTCGGGGTGCTCGGTCAGTCTTAATAAATAATCTTTGTCGAGATTTTTTCCGTAGGCGATTTCGTGAAAAGTCTGTAGCAGATCTATCCACGGGCTAGCGGTGATTTCGCGGCCGTCCTGACGGTTATGCCAGCTGACGAGCAATTGCGGTGCGCTGTGTAGTAGGCGACGAAATAAATAAAAGCGGTCATCTTCTTCTTCGCGACGAGTGGGCAGTCTCAATTCTTGCTTGACACTGTCATTAAAAAAAGCGGATGTGCTGTTTTGTCCGGGAAGATTGCTGTTGCCTGCGGCGGCAATGATCAGCGCATCAAAGGTCATGCACGCGCTTTGTGGCAAAGTGATGAGTTGAACCTGTTGGTCACCGCTGTTAGTGGGACGGAAGTTGGACTGTTCCAGAGCTTGTCCCAACCAGCTTCGAAATTCTGTCCATGTCATGGTGAGTTGACGATGTTGACTGGCGTTGGACATTTTCTGTAATTCGTCGAGTAGCACGCTGCCTGCCGGGTCGGCGTTGAAGTTTTCGGTTAGTCCGAGTTGCTGCATGCTGTTTTGCAGTGCGTTAAGAAAGTGATCGGGTGCAGTCGTTTTGTCGAGGCAGTTGAGTAAAGGTTGCAGTGCCTGTTCAATATCAGCCAGTAATTTTAGAACAGGATTGTTAGCCTCGCTTGCCCAGGCGAGCCGATTTTGTCGATAGCGAATGTGCTTGCGATAACGATCGATTCCGCGGCCAATGTTTTCGTGCAGGATAATATCTTGCTCAAGTCGGTAAGCCGCTTCAAGGCGTTTATCTGCATCCCATGTGGGCAGGATGAACGGTGATTTAAGCAGGTCGAGCAGTGGCAGTTGATCGAACTCTTCTTCTACAGTTTCCAGCATGCGTTCTACAACGGCAGCAGCACGGGTGGTTGATAATGCCCAGCCGGCCTGATCCTGTAAGCTGATGCCAGCGCGATCCAGTAGTGCGCGTACACGTCGTGCTAAACGACGGTCTTCAGTGACGATGCCAATATTTTTTTTCTTTTCTATCAGCCACAGTCGTATTTGAATATCAATCGCCTGCGCTTCTTGCTCTGCACTGGCAGCGGTGAGCAGGTGAATGCGTTCGTTGGCGGGGCTGTTGGGAAAACGCTGCGCAAAGGTGTTTGCGCGTCGCGCTATATCAGTTTGCGTGTCGGGAGTAAAAACACGGTTTAGAAATTCGTTGTAGGCATCATTCGAGGTTTGTTCGTTTGAAGGTAAAGCGAGTTGTGAACACAGTTTTGTCAGTGTTGCATCGGGGTGTGAATAGGGTTCGTTATCGTTGCCTGTGTATTGATACTCGTTAATATTGCCATGCAGCATCAGCGTTATTTTTTGTCGCTGTAACAGGGTGTTGAGCCAGTTGATTTCAGCGCTGCTTAGTCGATGATAACCGGCGAGAAAAAGATGTTGTTGTGATGATGTATTTTCAAGGCTTTTTGTCAGTTGGCTAATGTGAATATTGTAACGGTCACTGAGCCCTTCTTGTTGTTGCTGTTGCAACCAGGCTTGCCACAGGGTGTGCACAGTCATGGCTTCACGTGTCAGCGGCGGCAGTGATGCTTCGGAAATCTGATAACTGTGACGGAGTATTTCGATGAAGCTTTGTGCGTTATCGGGCAGTCTGATTTGTTGGCGACTAAGATCGTTAAATATTTCACCAAGGCTGGTAGCAAGACTCCATGGGTCAGCTTGTGAATATAATGATGGATTGTTTTTCAGTGCTTCAACCAACATCAGTGTACTGGCGTGATCGCTGAGAATTTGTTGTGGATCGTAGAAGTATTCGTTAAGCCAACCTTCAAGGGTGTTGATTTCAGGGCCAAGAAGGGCGGGAATATTTTGCTGGCGAGCTTTTTCGGCTAGCTTGCTGCGCAGCTGAGGGGCTGCGCGCAGATTGGGCAGTAAAACAACTATGTCGTTTAGGTCGGCCTGACAATGGCTAGACAGAATTTGCTTTGCAAGGCGATCAAGCAGGTCTTCGTGGTACGGAACCTGAATGTAAGCGGGTATGTGTGTGCTTTCAGTTATTGGAGATCGTTCGCTGTGATCAGCGTTCAAGATACTGAAGTTTGTCTTTCACTTCGGCCCATTCGTCAGCATCTTCTGGTGGGTCGATCTGTTCTGCGATCACCGGCCAGATCTTCGCCAAATCGGCGTTGAGCTGAGTGTATTCTAGTTGATGTTCAGGTACGTCGTCTTCGGCGTGAATGGCCTCGACCGGACATTCGGGCTCACACAGTGTGCAGTCAATGCATTCTTCGGGGTCGATGACGAGAAAGTTTGGACCTTCATGGAAGCAATCTACTGGACAAACTTCGACGCAGTCGGTGTATTTGCATTTGATGCATTCTTCAGTTACTACAAATGTCATTTTCTTTCCTCGCACTCCAAACAATCAAAAATTTGCAGTCTATGATAATTGTTCGGCGATATTATTGCACGCCGGATTTGGTTTTCTGCTTTAAATCAGGCTTGCTCGGTGAGCGCTTTAAGGCGATACAGCGCCTCCAGTGCCTCGCGTGGCGACAAGTCATCGGGGTTGATGTTGCTTAGGCTGGTGTGTAGCGCCTGATGCTGGCTGTTTTGAAATAATGGTATCTGTTGCTGGTCTGCGGGATCAACGTTGATATCAGCGGTTACAGGTGTCTCGTTTTCTAATTGTGTCAGGCGTTGTTTGGCCTGCCCGATGACGCTGTGAGGGATGCCGGCCAACGCCGCCACCTGTAAACCGTAGCTTTGATTCGCTGGGCCGGGCTTTACAGCATGCAGGAAAACAATATGGTCGCCGTGTTCCACTGCATCGAGGTGAGCGTTTTCGATTTCATCAATTGATTCCGGCAAACTGGTCAATTCGAAATAGTGTGTCGCGAACATGGTGAAAGCGCGCACCTTGGTGGCAAGATGTACGGCGCAAGCCCAGGCCAGCGAAAGACCGTCGAAGGTGCTGGTACCACGGCCTATTTCATCCATCAGTACCAGGCTATTTTCTGTCGCATTGTGCAAAATATTCGCAGTTTCGGTCATTTCAACCATAAAGGTTGAACGGCCGCTGGCTAAATCGTCCGCGGCACCGATGCGCGTAAAGATGCGGTCGATGGGGCCGAAGCGCGCCTGTTGAGCGGGAACGAAACTGCCCATATGTGCGAGCAGGGTAATCAATGCGGTCTGGCGCATATAAGTGGATTTTCCGCCCATATTGGGTCCGGTGATGATCTGCATGCGACAGCTCGGGCTGAAACTGGCGTCATTGGCAACAAAGGGAGAATCCAATACTTGCTCGACCACTAAGTGTCTGCCTGCTGTGATAGATAGCCCCGGGGTCTCGTCCAGTATCGGCTGACACAGTTCAAGGTTGTCGGCTCTTTCTGTCAGCGTGTTGATAACGTCGAGTTCTGCTATGGCGCCGGCGCTGATTTGCAGTGCGCTTAGATACGGCAGTAAAGACTCAAGCAGTCCGGCGTAGAGCATCTTCTCGCGACTTATGGCGTGTTCCCGCGCACTGAGTGCTTTGCCTTCAAAGCCCTTTAATTCAGGGGTAGTGAAACGTTCGACATTTTTTAAAGTTTGGCGGCGGCGGTAGTCATCCGGAACGCTGTCGGACTGGCTGCGCGGCAACTCAATATAATAACCGTGGACACGATTATATCTAACCTTGAGTGTCGCGACGCCGGTGCGTTCACGTTCGCGTTGTTCGAGTTCGAGCAGATATTGGCCAGCGTTATCGCTGAGTTCTCTGAGCTCATCGAGTTCCTGATCGAAACCTTTGGCGATGACGCCGCCGTCGCGTATTAATACCGGTGGTGTTTCGATTATAGCTTTAAGGAGTATTTGGTGAATGTCTGGGTATTCGTCGATGCGTGTGGCCAGTGCCTGTAATAAAGATGCTTTTAATGGCGATAGTGTTTTGTGTAATTCTGGCAGTACAGCGAGGCTGCTGCGCAGCTGGGTTAAGTCACGAGGGCGAGCTGTTTGCAGTGCCACGCGTGCCAAAATGCGCTCGAGGTCGCCGATGCCTTTGAGTAAGTTGTGCAGGGTTTCGTAATCACGATTTTCCAACAGGGTGTTGATAGCATCGTAGCGTTGCCGAAGTATTTTCTGATCCCGCAATGGTTGGTTGATCCAGCGTTTTAGTAAACGGCTGCCCATGACATTGGCGCTGGTATCCATGATTGAAATCAGCGTGTGCTCCTGACCACCGGCAAGGTTGCTGGTTAATTCCAGATTACGACGGCTGATGTTGTCGACTATCAACGTGTCTTCGCGGCGTTCTGTTTTTAATGTTTTGAGGTGAGGCAAAGCAGAGCGTTGGGTGTCGCGTGCATATTGCAGTAAGCAGCCCGCTGCGCTGACGGCGATGGGTGTGTCATCGCAACCGAAGCCACTGAGATCACGGGTGCCGAACTGGCTGGTTAATAAACGGGTGGCGGTTTCAGGGTCAAAATACCAGGGCGGTAAACGGCGCAGGCCGGAAAAGCGTTCAAAGTTACTGGCGTTGGCGCTGTCTTCGCTGATGAGCAGCTCGGCCGGGTTGATCCTGTCCAGTTCGTCGAGCAACTCGTCTTCACCGCTGGTTTGCGTGACAGTCATGCAGCCTGCGCAGAGGTCGAGGGTGGCGATGCCGAAGTCTGTATTGAGCTGATAAATAGCGCTGAGCAGATTGTCCTGGCGCTCGTTGAGCAGTGCTTCGTCTGTCACGGTGCCGGGCGTGACGATGCGCATCACTTTACGTTCAACAGGGCCCTTCGACGTAGCGGGATCGCCAACTTGCTCGCAGAGCGCGACGGATTCCCCATTGCAGACCAGCTTGGCTAAATAATTGTCGGCAGCGTGGTGCGGAATACCGGCCATTGGAATCGGTTCGCCACCGGATTTACCGCGTGCGGTTAGCGTGATATTAAGCAGCTCGGCGGCACGGCGGGCGTCGTCATAAAACAGTTCGTAAAAGTCGCCCATGCGGTAAAATACCAGCATCTCCGGGTGTTCAGATTTGATGCGCAGGTATTGCTGCATCATTGGCGTGTGTGTTGATAAAGGTGAGTTGTTTGTCACTGTTTTTTTTCCGCGATAACTGTATGGCTTGTAATGTTTTTAGTGTTTATATTGACTCTCTAGTTAAGGTTTGATTCGCTTTGTGAGACTGTATTTTAAACCTAAGTTTTACCTGCTGCGGTAGACGCTCGGGGGAATTTCTGGCCGACTTTGAGTCATTACGTACAAGGATACGGGTATGCGCGTTTAAGGGCTAGGGAAAAGTTAAAAAACTCAAATAATGTGTGTGGTGAGTACCCAGTATTAATGCTGTGCTTAGTCTAGAGGTAATTTAAGCGGGATATTGCTATGATCTGATTAAAAAATAGCGACAGCGATTATTAAATGATTGCGAGCATCAGAAAAACCAGCGTTAATTCGGTTTTTTTCAGAAAGAGAATAGGCGCGAATTCTTTCAGTAAATGGCCGAATATGGTCGTACTGGTGGTTTGTATTGCTACCGTGTTACCTGTGGCTGCGCAAGAGGATGAAGGCGATTTATTTGCGCTTTCTTTGCTCGAATTGTCACAGATTAGAGTGTCTATCGCTAGCCGTGTCGAAGAGACTTTCATCGATGCGCCATCTTCTGTGACGGTTATTACTCGTCAGGAAATCAACCGGCTTGGGGTACGAACACTCAGTGAGTTGCTGAACTACGTTCCAGGTTTTCAGAGTTTCCTTTCGCCCCATGAATCCAACGGTAGCTTGATAATGGCGCGTGGCTTGCCGCGCACCTATGGTGCAAATCTACTGTTAATGATTGATGGCCGACGTCTTAATGATGAGTATACGGGTGGTTTCACTTGGGCAGATCACTTGCTGAGTTTGTACAATGTCAAGCAGGTCGAGGTGATTCGTGGTCCGGGTTCTGCATTGTATGGTTCAAATGCTTTTTCAGGTGTAATAAATATTATTACCGAGAAGCGTGAATATTTCGCGTTAACAGCAGGCAGTAATAATGGCAGCGGCGTAGCGGCAGGAGCGTTGGGTCAGGTAGGTGAGTTAGGGGTGAGTGCGGCATTTAATTTTTATCGTGATGACGGTCAGACTTATGCAGGGGTAACAGACAAAAACGGGTTTAACAAAACGACACTAGATCCGGTCGAGGTGTTTGAAGGCAGGCTGGATCTGGAGCATCAGCGTAGTCGGGTGATTCTTGAGTATATGGCTACTCGACTGGAAGATTATTTTGTCTTAAAACGCATCAGTAATGGGGCGAATAAAAATGACTCTGAGCGTTTTGGTGTTTATGTTGAGCGTGATTTCAATTTACCACAGGGTTGGCAAGGTAGTAGCCGATTAGGTTTTATGCGCCATGAACGTAATACGCAAACATTTATCACGCCTGCGGACATATCACCTTTTTTCATGGATTGGCAACAGGATACGCGCGAAGCGCAGTTCGATCTCAGCACCATGACTCAGGCAGGTCATCAGCTCAGTCTGGGAGCTTATCTGGGTTATATGGATATCCCACGCTCTATTATTCCCGGGCTAACCCCGTTTGTGTTGGAGGAATCGCGGCTTGTTGTCGGAGCTTATATTCAAGATCAATTTGATTTGCAGGACGATCTACGTCTGACCGCGGGATTGCGTTATGATAGCTATAGTGACTTTGGGAATACGGTGAATCCTCGGTTGGCGCTTCTTTATCGCTGGCGTGAACATCAGTCTTTCAAGTTTATATATGGCCAAGCCTATCGTGCCCCGTCACTGGGTGATCTCTATGACAAAGAAAATATAGTGAGCACCGGAAATCTTTTTCTGAAGCCCACCACGGTAGATACTTACGAAATGGCCTATCTTTTTTCGCGGGGTGGCAATCATTTTATCCTGACCTGGTTTTATAATGACTATAAGGATTTTATATCCGCGCGTACTGTTCCCGGTGGCGCCATTTTAGACAACATCTATGGGAATCATACTCAGGGCTTGGAGCTCGAAATCCGATGGCACATAAATGATCATTGGATGGCTGGGCTTGGGTTGACGAATATTTTATCCAGCACATCGGATGCAAGTGCGAACGCAAGCTTTAGTCGCCCTGAAGAGCTGGCGCCTAAGACTTACGGCAATCTTCAGCTTAATTATAAGCAGAACCTCTGGAACTGGAATGTAGCGGTCATCTTCCGTGATGACATTCAGGTTTTACAGGATCAGGATGCAGTAGCTATTGTAAATACAAAAATTATCTATCGCATTGATAAGCGTTGGGAAGCAGGTTTCAATTCACGAAATTTATTGGATAAAAGCTACAGTACGCCACAGAATTCTGCGGTAGGGCTTGATCAATTTGGTAACAGTATTCAGGAATTCCCGTCTCGCGAGCGCGAGTTTATGTTAACGCTGAGCTACACGATGGATAGCTAGTAAATGTATGCGGGGTTGAACGACGGGGTAAGGTGGAATGCTGTTTAGAGGTATGATTTCTTAAATTTTACAAATTAAATTTATAGGTGGCAAAACAGCATTTTTCTGTCATCAGAAATTTCTGGATTAAATGTCTCCAGACAGTGAATCTATATGCTAAACAGTGTCTGAATTATCATCATGAGGTGGGTCGATTGTGAAGATTTCGATGGAGCTATCGCTGTTGAAGTGACCGATTGTTTGCGCCAGTGCTTCGACATTTTCTAACATTGCGCGAATGCGTTGTTCGGCATTACAGGCGGGTTTGGTGATAAATTTTTTCTGATGCTTACACATTTGGACTCCTCATGCCTCTGACTTCATTTATCGGCAGGTCTCAGAGCTTGCTTAGCTGCAAGTGGATGTGGAGCTGTTCTTGTCGTTTAAGCCTTTAGTTCAGGCGTTAAGTGGGGTTGGATGGTTTGGGCGATAGCCTTAAAAAGCTTTGGGTTTCCTGCGATGATATTTCCGCTGGCCATGAAGTCATGTCCGCCACTGAAATCACCTGACAAGCCGCCTGCTTCCTGTACTAGAAGTACGCCTGCGGCCATGTCCCAAGGGCTCAGGCCGATTTCCCAGAAACCGTCGAGCCGTCCAGCGGCTACGTAGGCGAGGTCGAGCGCGGCCGATCCGGCGCGTCGAATACCCGCAGTATCTGCATGCAGGGCTTTAAATGTATTTAAGTAGGCGTCGAGGTGCTGTGGCTGTTTGAAAGGAAAGCCGGTGCCCAGTAGCGCACCTTTGAGTCCTTTTGCCTTGCTGACACGAAGGCGATGGTCGTTGAGGTAGGCGCCACCACCACGCGAGGCGGTGAACAGCTCCTGGCTGACGGGATCGTAGATAACGCCGTGTTCCAGTCGTCCTTTGTGGCGCAGGGCGATTGAAACAGCGAATTGCGGAAAGCCATGCAGGAAATTGGTGGTGCCGTCCAAAGGGTCAATGATCCACTGGTAGTCATCGCCTTCGTGTTTGCCGCTCTCTTCCGCCATGATGGCGTGATCCGGGTATGCTTTGCGGATGACTTTTAGAATCTCGGCTTCTGCCAGTAAATCGACGTCGCTAACGAAATCGTTGAGTGCTTTGCTGGTAATAGTAAGAGCGTCACGACGGTCCATGTGGCGAACGATAATGTTCCCTGCATTACGTGCTGCTTTGACGGCAATATTGATGACTGGATGCATGTTTTTGATTCAAATGGAAATTATAAAGGCGTGAAGAATAGCAGAATTATGCTGTTATTGGTTACGTTTTCTTGCTTCTAGTGGCTTGTCGCTTGTATCTTAGCGACTTATGAAGACA
>Ga0316209_1001578_pt1 | contig 22593 bp, 22 predicted proteins | sample 6monopyrite_MG_FD_204945 | JGI IMG/M metagenome (GOLD analysis project Ga0316209, IMG submission 204945) | Microbial mat bacterial communities from mineral coupon in-situ incubated in ocean water Damariscotta River, Maine, United States -... | ecosystem: Environmental > Aquatic > Marine >...
AAAAATGTCACCCCAAGAAGTGCAACAGCAAGTCTCAGACGCAAAACTTAAAGGTCGCGGCGGTGCAGGATTTATGACAGGCATGAAGTGGAGCTTTGTGCCTATGGGCGAAGGCGCGCCAAAAAATAAATATCTGGTGTGTAATGCAGACGAAATGGAACCAGGTACCTTTAAGGACCGCTGGTTGATGGAGGGCGCTCCCCACTTATTAATCGAAGGCATGATGATCGCGGCCTATGCCATAGGCGCTGACGTTGCTTATATCTTTTTACGGGGCGAATATCGACTCTGTGCAACCCGCTTACAACAAGCTATAGATGAAGCCGAAGCGGCAGGTCTGTTGGGAGATAACATCAATGGTAGTCAGTATTCATTAAAATTACATCTACATACCAGCGCCGGGCGTTACATCTGCGGCGAAGAAACCGCACTGATCAACGCACTAGAAGGTAAACGCGCCAATCCTCGTGCCAAACCCCCTTTTCCTCAAGTCGTAGGCCTGTTTGGGCGGCCAACCATAGTTAATAACTGTGAAACACTTTGTAATCTGCCCGGTATTTTGAAAAGTGGCGTTGCATGGTTCAGCCAACTGTCAGGCGGCGCAGACACAGGCAATAAAATTTATGGTATCAGCGGCAGAGTCAAAAACGCCGGTTTGTGGGAGCTTCCTATGGGTACCACAGCCGGAGAAATCCTTGAATTGGCCGGTGGCATGCAGGACGGATTAAACCTACGTGGTTGGTTACCGGGAGGCGCATCCACCGACTTTTTATTACCTGAACATCTGGATACGCCCATGGAATATGATGCCATTGCCAAAGCCGGCAGTCGCATGGGCACAGGGGTGATTATTGCCCTGGACGACCAACATTGTCCGGTAGGCATGATCCTAAATTTATTGCAGTTTTTTGCACAAGAATCCTGTGGTTGGTGCACTCCTTGTCGGGATGGTTTGCCATGGGCAGTAGAAATTTTAAGTCGCATAGAAGCTGGTCAAGGTACACAACAAGATCTCGATGCATTACAGCAGTTGTGTGGGTTTATGTGGATAGGTAAAACCTTTTGTGCCCTTGCCCCAGGTGCAGTCGAGCCACTGAGAAGTGGTATGAAATACTTCGCCGATGATTTCCAGCAGCATATTGATCACAAGGGGTGTCCTCACAGACATTAATTTATGGCCAAAATTTTTATCGATAACCAAGAATATAACGTTAAGGATGGGCAAAACCTGTTACAGGCTAGTCTGTCGTTGAAACTGGACTTGCCTTATTTCTGCTGGCACCCAGCCATGGGCTCTGTTGGCGCCTGTCGGCAATGTGCCATGACCCAATACCAAGACAAAAATGACACTAGTGGCAGAATGATAGTTGCCTGTATGACGCCGGTAACTGAAGGCATGCGCGTGAGTATGCAACAGCCTGCAGAGAAAGAATTTCGAGAACAAAATATAGCAGCGTTAATGACCCATCATCCTCATGATTGCCCAGTTTGCGCCGAGGGCGGTGAGTGTCATTTACAGGATATGACAGTCATGACAGGCCATCATGAACGTCATTACAAGGGTAAAAAAACCACTTTTGTGAATCAGGATCTTGGCCCTTTGGTCAAACATGAAATGAATCGCTGCATTACCTGCTATCGCTGCGAACGATTTTACAAAGATTATGCTGGAGGCACAGATTTAGCCGCTCAGGCATCAAGTAATAATGTATATTTTGGCCGTCAATGTGATGGCACATTGGAAAGTGAATTTGCCGGAAATCTGGTAGAAGTCTGCCCTACCGGTGTGTTTACCGACAAACCTTTTGGGGATCACTACAGCCGCAAGTGGGATTTACAAACCGCGCCATCCGTTTGCCAGCACTGTTCGGTAGGCTGCAACACTAGCTTGTCGGAACGTTACGGCTCGGTGCGCCGTGTCACTAACCGCTTTAATGATCATCTGAATGGCTACTTTTTGTGTGATCGTGGACGTTATGGTTTTTCCTTTGTGGATAGCGAAGCTCGCAGGCTGACAATCACTTTAGATAAGCAGCAAGCGAACTGGGCTGATACAGCCCTTAATGTGCGACTAAAAAACCACGGAAAATGGATTGGCATTGGCAGTAGCCAAGCTAGCTTAGAAGATAATTTTGCACTGCAACAACTGGTTGGAAGGGAAAACTTTAATCCCGGACTCGATGCTCAGCAGGAAAAGTTACTGGCGACACATATGGCTATATTGGGCCAGTGGCAAGCAGCCAGTTTGGCGCAAATGGAGCAAGCTGATGCCATAGTGATCCTGGCTGAAGACGTCAACAATAGTGCACCGCGCATTGCCTTATCTATCCGCCAAGCTCTGCTTAACAATGCCCGTGAGCAAGCCGAAAAACTCAGGGTGCCAGGCTGGCAGGATGCCGCTGTTAGGGCGCTACAACCTCATCATTCTGTGCCTCTGGCTATTTTAGGTTATGGTGAAAGTGATCTGGCTAAACAAGCCACCATCAACTTGGTCTGCGATCCTAAACAAGCTGCCGAACAAGGTTTTTTGTTGGCCAATTTACTCAATGATAGAGCACCCAAACCTAAAGCCAGTAAAGTCGCCCCACAAACACTTGAGTTAATTGAAATCCTCAAAGCAGCCAAACGCCCGTTAATAGTGGCAGGTTGGTCGGCTAATAATCCTGCACTGTTAGCTGCAGCCACTAATATTCGCAACGCACTAAAAGTATTAAATACTGAAAATACCCATGACGATGCCATGTTGTGCATAGTACCACCGGAGGCAAACACCTTAGGTTTAGGCTTGTTGACTCAGGGTGGGTATTTGAGTATAGACAGCTTAAATAGTGAAAATCTAAGCACAGAAAACAAAAGCGCAGAAAAGGCTAACTTGCTGGTGCTTGACCATTGTTCCCCGGCCTTTGATAAAAGGCTCAGTGAATGGCGCCAAAGTTCAAACAATGTAGTGCGTTTAAGCCAACTTGGTGCCCCAGCAGATGACGAGATAAATCTGCCAGTGTCTAGTTTTAGTGAATGCAGTGGTTCACAACTTAACTATCAAGGCTTAATACAATCTCATCTCCCAGCCACCAAGCCATCCGGACAATGTTTACCTGGCTGGCAATGGCTAGTGAATATTGCCAAACTTCGTCAACATTCACTTGGCGAAATCGATAATCTGGGTCAGCTTCGTGATTTATTCAAGCAAGACTACCCTCAGCTTTCCAGCCACTTTAATCAGCATCATAAGACCCAACTTGCTTTGCAAACTCCAAGGGTGAGTGGCCGTACCGCTATGTTAGCTAATCAAACAGTTCATGAACCTAAACCCTTTAGCGAAACAGGTGCACCTTACAAACAGAGTATGGAAGGCACACAAGCTGGTCAGAAAGACGAATTTCCTTTGGCTTATAGCTGGTCACCGGGTTGGAATTCTAATCAGTCCAACCATAAATTTCGCGATGAATACCGGGGTAGTGAGCTTGCACCACAACAAGGCGTGAGCGGCATTGTCGCCAAACAGAGCGACCAATGGTTTAAATGGCAAACAGATTGGTCGAAAAACAGCAAAGCCCAATGGCAAATATTGCCCTTACAAAAAGTATTTGGCAGCGATAATTTAAGTTTATATGCCCTGCCTATTGCGCAGCTAAAAGTTCAGGCGCAAATTGTTGTGAGTGCAACCGATGCCGAGAAATTAGGGTTTATCGCTGGACAACTGGTTTACTGCGATGACAACCAAACACCTCTTCAATTAACAATAAGTACTAATGTACCCTCCAACAGTTTATTGGTCTATGTGCCGGCTGATCAGCTGTTCGAATTGAGTCACTGTGATCAACTCACAGCCGCCACTGCCAAACAAAACGCAGAATACAGCGAATGGATTTTACTGCAACAAACACAACAACAGGCAGTGAAACAGCAACATCGAGACAGATTACTGGCGCAAGATCAAACGATCCCCATCCATTTTATTGAGGGAGTGAGCTGATGCCAGAATTAGACTTGATGATAATGATCGCGCTAATGGTGGCCATACTGGTTCCTATTGCCGCTATACTGGTGTGGTTCGAACGCCGCTTATTAGGCTTTTTTCAGCAACGTTATGGGCCAAATCGAGTTGGCTACTTTGGGATCTTACAATCCCTTGCCGACCTCATAAAAATCCTCTTCAAACACGACTGGATCCCACCTTTTGCCGACCGACCGGTATTTGTATTGGCACCACTAATAGGCGCAATGGCGATATTGATGAGTTTTGCTGTGGTGCCTATGGCGCCAGGCTTAGTGGTCTCAGATAGCAATATAGGTTTGTTGTTTTTTCTAGCCATGACCTCGATTTCGGTTTATTCGGTGGTGCTTGCTGGTTGGGCATCCAACAACAAATATGCAGTGTTGGGGGGCATGCGTGCTGCCGCGCAGACCATCAGTTACGAAGTATTTATGGGTGTGTCACTGCTGGGCGTGGTGATTTTAAGCGGAAGCTTTAGATTGAGCGATATTGTGCTGGCACAGCAAGATGTGTGGTTTGTGATCCCACAATTTATTGGATTTGTAGTTTTTATTATAGCTGGGGTAGCCGAAAGTCATAGATTACCTTTTGACCTGCCTGAGGCGGAAACCGAGCTAACGGCTGGATTTCATACAGAATACTCCGGAATTAAATTTGCTTTGTTCTTTCTCGGTGAATATCTCGGCATGATGTTGATTTCGATGATGATCACTACCTTGTTTCTGGGTGGTTGGCTTGGCCCTTGGTTACCGCCCTTCGTGTGGTTTGTGTTGAAAACCATGAGCCTGATTTGTTTCTTTATTCTTCTAAGAGCGGCATTGCCTCGGCCGCGCTTTGATCAGCTGTTGGAGTTTGGTTGGAAGTGGATGTTGCCGCTGGCACTACTTAATCTAGTGGGCACAGCTGTGGTCAAACTATGGGGGGATTTTTAGTCATGCATACTCAAATTAGAACCATGTGGACAGTTTTCAAACATTTATTTGATAGAACAGACACAGTGCAATACCCCGAAGAAAAACCCTATTTGGCGCCACGTTATCGGGGCAGAATTGTACTGACCCGCGATCCTGATGGCGAGGAGCGCTGCGTTGCCTGCAATCTATGTGCTGTTGCCTGCCCAGTAGATTGTATTTCCCTACAAAAAACCGAAGATGATCATGGTCGCTGGCGAGCTGACTTTTTTCGCATCAACTTCTCGCGCTGTATTATGTGTGGTTTGTGCGAAGAAGCCTGTCCTACTTATGCCATTCAACTTACTCCTGATGTGGAAATGGCCGAATACGATAGGCAGAGTTTGGTGTATGAGAAAGAACACTTGTTAATTGACGGCTCTGGTAAATATCCTGATTACAATTTCTATCACAAAGCCGGCATTAGCGTTAAAGGCAAAGATAAAGGACAAGCCGATAATGAAAGACCTCCGGTTGATGTAAGGAGCTTAATGCCGTGAGTGGCCAAATATTATTCTACGTGAGTGCCAGTATAGCCGTGCTGGCTAGCCTGTTTGTTGTCACTAATAAAAACGCGGTACATGCGCTACTGTATTTAGTGGTTAGTTTATTAGCCTTGGCCATGTGTTTTTATCTGCTGGGAGCGCCCTTTGCAGCCGCCCTGCAAATCATCGTTTATGCCGGTGCAATTATGGTGCTGTTTGTATTTGCGGTGATGATTTTTAATATTAGTCAAACAGATATTGATCGAGAGAAGCAATGGCTAACCTGGCAGAGTTGGGTTGGGCCTAGCTTGTTAGTCATGGTGTTACTTGGTGAAATAGTCTTTGTCATAGTGTCTCAGCAAAACTGGGCGACAAATTCTACATCAGTGGCGCAAATCGAGTTAGTGGATGCCAGAGCGGTGGGTTCATTATTATTTGGTCCTTATTTGCTGGCGGTTGAAATAGCGTCCTTCTTACTTTTAGCAGGATTAGTCGGTGGTTATCATCTGGCCAAAGAACTTCCCAAAAAATCTACTAAGCAAGGGGGAAGCCAATGATGTCGGTTCCTATTGAACACGGTTTTGTGTTGGTTGCTCTGCTTTGGGCAATCGGGCTTGTTGGTTTGTTAAGCCGGAAGAACACCCTATTTATGCTTATGTCCATGGAGATCATGCTGAATGCGGGTGCTCTGGCATTTATTCTGGCCGGAAGTTTATGGCAGCAAGCTGACGGACAAGTAATTTATATCCTGATCCTGAGTATTGCCGCTGCCGAAGTAGGATTGGGATTAGCTCTGCTGATCCGATTACGTCAGCATATAGGCGACTTGAATATTGATAAACTAGATGAGATGAAGGGATGAATATGCACGATTTGCTTTTCCTTGTTCCGTTATTTCCACTTGTATCGTCCATAGTATTATTACTGCTGGCCGGTCGACTTTCGCCCATGTTAGTTGCTCTATTAGGGGTTGGCTCTATGGGTTTAGCCGCCATATTGACGCTGCTTATTGGTATTGAGTTTATGGACATGGGAGGTGAGTCCTTCCAACAAGTGTTATTCAATTGGCTGCCTATTGCTGGGGCGTCCCTTAACTTCGGTTTACATCTAGACCAGCTATCTCTGGTGATGATGGGCGTGATAACCGGTGTAGGTTGGATGATCCACTGGTATGCAGCGGCCTACATGTTCGGCGACAAAGATGTACAGCGCTTTTTTGTATACATGAACCTATTTGTGTTTGCCATGTTGATGCTGGTGTTAGGCGATAGCCTAGTGCTGTTGTATTTAGGCTGGGAAGGCGTGGGTTTGTGTAGTTTCTTGCTTATCGGTTTCTGGCAACATAAGGCCGATAACGTTGTCGCCGCTAAAAAAGCCTTTATTGTGACTCGGGTTGGCGATACCGCCATGATGATCGGTTTGCTGATCTTATTCAGTGAGTTCGGCAGTTTACACATCAATACTATTGTTGAATCCACAGTACAAGTATCTCAATCCAATCTGTGGTTAGCCTGCATATTATTGGTAGGAGGCGCGGTGGGTAAGTCGGCACAATTACCGCTGCAAACTTGGTTACCCGATGCCATGGCGGGCCCTACGCCAGTTAGCGCGCTGATCCATGCAGCCACTATGGTAACGGCTGGTGTATATCTCATTGCCAGAATGCATCCACTGTTTTTACAAGTCGAAGGCATACTAAATATAGTTGCTTGGATTGGTGCGCTTACTCTAGTATTGGCAGGAATAGCCGCACTCGCCCAATCAGACATCAAACGTATTCTGGCCTACTCTACTATGAGTCAAATTGGTTATATGTTTTTAGGTTTAGGTGCCTTGGCCTTTGATGCCGCTATTTTTCATCTTATGACCCATGCCTTTTTTAAGGCTCTGTTATTTTTAACAGCCGGAAGCATTATTTTGAAAATGCACCACCAGCAAGATATCTTCAAGATGGGAGGCTTATTTCGAAGTTTGCCCCTGACCTCTACATTTTTATTAATCGGATTATTAGCACTGGTGGCCTTCCCCGGTAGCTCTGGATTTTTTAGTAAGGAAGCCATTCTAGCCGCTACTTACGAGGCTCACACTGCCGGCCCAACTCTTTGGTGGATTGGGGTACTTGGGGCATTTCTCACTAGCCTGTACAGTTTTCGGCTACTCTTTATTGTTTGTTTTGGCCCAGCCAATCATGATCTAAAAGAAGCGGATTACAAACCTTCTAGCCAGTTTGTTGTGCCCTTGCTGCCCTTAGTGACGTTAGCGGTGATAGGCGGATTTATTAGTTTAGATTTTAGTCTGGTATTTGGCCCGGCTCATCATCCTCACTTACCTTTATGGATTGAATGGATGCCAGTAGCCGTTGCTTTGGTTGGTTTTATCCTAGCTTGGGTATTGTATTTCCCACGTCGCTCTATGCAGCCCAGTGATGGGGTTATCAGTAGATTTTGTAGGGATGGTTTAGGATTCGACTGGCTCTATGAGCGGCTTTTTAGCAAACCCTTGCAACTGTTTGCGCGCATCAACAAAAGCGACGTGATTGACCATTTCTATCACTTTGTAGGCTGGTTCAATTTCAGCCTGAATGAAATATTGGTAATCAGTCAAAACGGTAAGTTGCGCTGGTATCTGTTCGGCACCCTCGCAGGCTGTGCCCTGATGTTAGGAGGGTTATTATGGTGGCGTTAAGTTTTCTGATTTGGATCCCATTGATCTTGGGTGCATGCGCCTGGGCCAGTGAGAAAAAATTTAGCGGTTCAGGCAACTGGATCACCCTGATTAGCCTATTCGGCCTGTTGATTTTTAGTATCTACCTTGGCAGCGGTGCTACCAGTAGCCTTAGCTGGGAGTGGTTTGCCCGTTTTAATATTCATTTTGCGTTGTTGTTCGATGGTCTTGCCTTACTACTCGTAACCTTGACCATTGCTTTGGCGATGCTGGCAGTAATGGTTTCTTGGAATGATATCGAAAAACATCGAGGCTTCTTCCACTTCAATTTAATGTTTAGCGTGGCAGGCATTATTGGGGTGTTTTTAGCCGCTGATCTATTCCTGTTTTTCTTATTCTGGGAAGTCATGTTATTACCCATGACCGCATTAATTCTTATTTGGGGTCATGAGGGGCGCCGCTACGCTGCGCTCAAATTTTTTATCTTTACCCAAGTAAGCAGTTTGTTGATGTTAGTCGCCATTATCGCTCTGGCGCTGCACCACCAAAGCCAAACAGGCGAACTAAGCTTTAATCTAGGGGAATTACAACAATTAGTGATACCCGAGAATATGCAATTTTGGCTGATGTTAGGTTTCTTTATTGCCTTCGCCGTTAAATTACCTATGGTGCCATTTCATAGCTGGTTACCCGATGCACATACCCAGGCTCCTACTGCTGGTAGCGTTTTATTGGCGGGAATATTACTTAAAACAGGTGCCTATGGCTTGATCCGCATTGTGTTGCCACTATTCCCAAGCGCCACCATGGAATTTGCTCCAGTGGCAGTCACTCTAGGCGTTGTCAGTATTATTTATGGGGCGGTTATGGCGTACAGCCAAACTGACTTTAAACGTCTGGTGGCCTATTCAAGTATTAGTCATATGGGGTTTGTGTTATTGGCATTGTTTAGCTGGCATGAAGTGGCGCTGCAAGGCGCTATTTTAACTATTGTTGCTCATGGAATAAGCAGCGCCGCTTTGTTTAGTATGGCTGGCATGATCCAACATCGCATTCATAGTCGTGAGCTTGGCAAAATGGGAGGCATGTGGGCCAGTGCCCCTAAAATGGCTACGGTTACCTTGATTTTTGTGATGGCAGGCATTGGCATGCCGGGCATGGCTAACTTTAATGGTGAGTTATTAACCTTACTTGGCAGCTATCAACAGTTTCCTGTGCAAACTATAGTGGCATCCTTAGCCATAATTGGCTCAGCCATTTATGGCTTACATTTATTTCAACGAGCTTTTCAGGGGCCGCCTAATGTGGACGTAGTTGACTTGCATATGCGTGAATTGGTATTCACCAGTTTGTTAGTGGTTGCCTTAATCTATTTCGGATTACAGCCGCACATAGTGTTGGAATTGAGTAGCGAAACCATTAGTAGTTTGCTGCAAACCGCCGGGGAGGTACGCCCATGAGCAAACAAGAATTGTGGTTGTTACTACCGGTTTTAATTATCAGTGCAGGTATTCTGGCAGTGATGATCCAAGCAAGTTGGAAACGCAGTCATTTCATGGCACAGGGCATTTGCCTGATAACTCTGTTACTAGCGTTAGCTGCGTTAATTAATCAATACCCCACAGATGTGAAAACCATCACCATATTATTTGAATATGAACCCATTGGTGGTTTCTTTAGTTTACTCCTGTTAATGGTGGGAATTTCAGTGGCCCTGCTACAAGGCCCATACATGGGGGCAAACAGTAAAGAGGTAGCAGAGGAATTTTATATATTGCTGTTACTTTCCTGCCTCGGCGCTATGTTGTTAGTGATGTCACGCCATGTAGGCAGTGTGATCCTCAGTATTGAATTAATGAGCTTGTCGATGTTAGCGATCCTCGCATATAACCGGGAACGCAAATTAGCCCTAGAGGGAGCTATGAAGTACTTGTTGTTGTCTGGTGCTGCCACTAGTGTGTTGCTAATAGGCTTTGCTTTACTCTATGCCAGCAGTGGACAGATGATGCTAGTTGATATGTTGCAATCACCTATGGGACTGATGGCTAAAAGTGGTTTTGTTTTAGTATTAGCTGGGCTTGCCTTCAAATTATCTCTGGTTCCGTTACATTTCTGGACACCTGATGTGTATCAAGGGGCGCCGGTTAATTCCACGCTGCTGCTCACCAGTTTGTCTAAAGCCGCAGTTTTTGCGTTATTTATCAAATTAATCCTGCTTGTGCCTGCAGATTTTGAAGCAGACATGGTGCGTATGCTTAGTTGGATGGCCATTGCTAGTATGCTTTTAGGCAATTGGTTGGCTTTGCAACAACAAAGTATGAAACGTTTGATGGCCTACTCGGCCATCGCGCATATGGGTTATGTACTAGTGGCAGGTGTTATTGCCATGGGCATAGATCACAGTTTAGTGCTGGAAGGTGTCAGTTATTATTTATTGGCCTATCTAGTGGCCTCTATTTTAATATTTGCGGTACTCACTTTGTTATCCAGACTCGACGATCAGCAAGACTTGGATGAGCTACCGCAATTACAAGGGTTATTTTGGCAGCATCCATGGCTAGCTAGCATTATGACCATAGCATTTCTATCACTGGCCGGCATGCCGATTACTATAGGTTTTATTGGTAAATTTTATCTGCTAACCCTAGCGATCAAACTCTCCGCGTGGTGGCTAGTAACGGCTATGTTAGTAGGCAGTGCAGTAGGACTCTATTATTACCTGCGGGTCATTTTCACTCTATTTGCTCCAGCTAAGAGCAACATACATCAAGCAACAGGCGCTTACATAACCAAAATCTGGATTGGTTTTATTGCTGCAACCTTACTTTTACTCGGGATCTTGCCCGGCCTGCTAGGAGACCAACTAAGAAGCATATTGGCAATTGGCTAGTTATTTGGCTAGCCGGTTATTTACTAAATCGTTGTCAGCAAAACAATAGTGGGCATATGCAATATATGTCTCTTAGCTGACAATGGTGTCGGTTTACTGTTGAAGATATTATTTCAGGAGTTCACACTCCTCGGCATAAATGTACGGAATTATTCTGTGTCGGCGAATAAAAAATCGTCCTGATCGTGCATTCTGCTGCGCATTGTCGCCAGTCTGGCTTTTACCCCTCCCATCATCTGGGCAAATTGGGTCTCTTGCCTTAACAAGGCAAAGACCGGGTCGAATTCCGCTCCCCACACTCTAACCCAGCCCACATCTATTGCTCCTTGCAGATAATAAAAGGCTTCTTCCTTATTATTTTTTAATGCCATTATTTGTGCCATATTCATGAAATAGTAAGGGTTGTTTGACTGAGTAGCTCTTCTGCCTAACGTATATTGTTCGAATTCTTCGATAATGGAGTCCGCGTTGTCTGTGGCATCCAACTGTTGATACGCATACGCCAGATGCAAAATTGCTCGGCCATTTTCCAACATATAGAAGAAACCTTCCTGACCTTGGTCTTTTTCTTTTAACTCCAGGAATATACTGACCGCCTGGGTGTAATCACCTCTATAAAAAGCTTTTTCAGCCGCAATGAACAAACCCACACCCATGTTATCATGGCCAAATTCGGCCTTATCCATATAAACCATGGCTTCTTCATGCTTTCCTTTAACAAAGTAAAAGCGGGCTTTTTGAAGGTTGATAAAAGCTTCAGAGAAATATTCTTTACGTTGCTCAATGTAGTCAAACCAATAATTGGTCGCATCAAAATCTCCTACGTCCATACTGGCCATCAGTAAACCTTTAACTGCCATGTTATTGAAGGGATCGACATCCAATGCCCTTCTATACATATTGCTCGCTTTGTCTAGGCGGCCGTGGTTGGTCAATACTTCTCCTGCTAGATTGTAAGCTCCAGGATAATAGGGATCATTGACTATTATCTGCGAAAACATCTCCATCGCCTTGTTTTCATCTCCCATATAGAAATAGCTCCAGGCAACATTATTGGCCGCTACCGGGGATTTTGGGTCCAACTGCAAGGCCTTAACAAAAAGATTTTGAGATTTTTTTAACTTACCACTGTCCTGTAATACAGAGCCATACCATAAATAGGCCATGGCATAATTGGGATTCAGTTCGATCGCACGTTTGAAAGATTGTTCAGCTTTTAATGGCTCTGTCTGACTTAATAATAACCCCTGAGAAGCGTAGGCTGCGGCCAAGTTGTTATCAAGTGAAAGGGCTTTATCTATGGCTTGTTGAGCTAGCTCATTCGCTTCTTCTCGTGAGCTATTTCCGTAAAGAGCTAACAATATAGTGGCGTCGGCAATACCCACATAGGCTCGAGCATAATTGGGATCTAATGAAACAGCTCGATTAAAATGTTCTTTGGCTTTTTGTATAGATGCCACACTTCTATGGCTCAGTTCCGCTTGCCCTTTTCCATGTGCAATCATGGCATCTATATTTAGTGTTTCTGAGGCAATGCTGATCTTCTTTTGGTCATTGAGTAAGGTAAGTTTCATTTTGTTAACAACGGCATTGGCAATGTCATCCTGGATTTGGAATATATCTCGGTATTCCCTATCAAAGGTTTCTGACCATATGTGCTCACCCGTACTAACGTTTATTAACTGAGCCGTTACCCGGATTTTATTACTAACATCATTTTTTCGAATGCTACCTTCAAGAATAGTATGCACGCCGAGTTCCTTACCTATCTCAGGAACTGTTTTATTGGTCACACCTTTGTAGGCAAAAGACGACGTGCGTGCAGCGACCTGCAAGTCTGGTACCTTGGCAAGTAAATTCAATAACTCTTCAACCATACCATCAGCAAAATACTCATCTTCAGGATCACTGCTAAAGGCAATAAAAGGCAAAATGGCGATAGATTCTTTTTTAACTTCTAATGCTTCGGCGATAATAACCGTTTTATCCTCAACAGGCGGTGCCACTGTTGACTGTAATTGACTTTTGGTATTGTCCCCCGCAACATTCTGTAAGGTTTTGTCCTCTAGTAGAAATTGTGAGCCGAGTAAAATGGTGGTGATGATCAGAAGTGAGCCCACCACTGCAAGGGTGGCTTTGAAATTGGTTTGTTGGGAGTTGCTAGACTCGTATTCGGCAGTCGCCCTTACAATTCCTTCAGGCGTAAAATTAAACAACCAGGCAAAACCCAAAGTAACTGGAAAACCTGCCACAAAAACTTGTAACAATAGTGTCATCACTGAGTCTGGCAACCCCAGAGCAGGCACTGCCAAATCTGCGATTTGTATCAAAGGCCAGGCCGACACCGCATAAATAGTAGCAACCTTGAAAATTTGTCGGTGTTTTAATTCAGCTATAAAATTTGCCAATGGTATACCCTAATGCTCACAGAAAAAACAGACTGAGTTCTGTAATCTATTAATGTCAATTATCAAAGTTCTATGTACCTAAAATTAAGAGTAGTTAGGTGATTACAACCTCAGTATACAAAATTTAGCCATTATCAATAGTCTTAATCCGTTAGACTTTATTTCGAAGACTCGCTTACACTCTTACGCACAACAAAATCAAGCAAGAACTAGAATGTATCAATGGGTATCAATGGGTAACAAAGGTTATCAACTTAGGCGTTAGTCAAACGTCGGGTACCCAAGCATCAAAGATTAAAATCACTAATATCAGTAGTCTTATTGGGTGTGTTTTACCTGTATTGTATGCCGTGTATTTTTATTTTTCCTTAGACTCGATTTTAATTGCAACCATAAATATTGGTTTTGTTTTTGTATATGCTTTATCACTGCTGTTTTCTTATTTAGGAAAGTATCGCGCGGCTAAAGTTTGGCTATTCATTTCATTTATGTGCCATGCTTTTATACTGAGTACCCAAATTTTCACTAACGCCAGTGGCTTTCATTTAGCTGAAAACTTGCGAACACTCATTGAACAAGCTTCCATAGATTTAAAGACTGAAGCCCAACAAAGTTTACTGCCAGTATTGGTGTGGCCCAATTTGATTTATCAATCAACATATTAAATGGACTGACTCATCGCGCTGATTTAGCACTATACCAAGCCAAAGAATCGGGGCGTAATAAAGTGTGTATTTACAATCATGATTCTTAGAAATGACGAAATTTTCCCTGCAACTGGCGCTGAACCATACAAGCAAGATCTGAAGGATCTTGAATACCACTTAATCGACACTGGCCACTTTGCTTTGGAAACTCATGGCCAAGAAATTGCTGACCTGATGCGCGATTTTTTAAATCGAAAAGTGGCTATTACTCACTTAGCAGCGAATTAACACTGCTAAGTGCAACACTGCGGATAGCGCGGTCATAGACAAGCGGCCGCAATAACTCGTATTTTGGTTATGAACAACCATTTCCCCAAATACCTGAGTTACACCTTATTTGAGCTAAGTAACATTTAGGAATGATAATGAAATTATACAGCGCTTGGTATTACCCCTTCGCACAACGAACTTGGATGAGCTTGCTGCATAAAGGTGTGAAATTCGAATATGTAGAAACTGATCCCTATGATAAAACGGAGCAATGGCTCGATGTATCTCGGCAAACAGGAATGGTACCGGTGTTATCGCCCGAAAAAGGCAACACAGTCCCCGGCTCCACTCAAACAATTGAATACCTTGAGCTTGCTTACCCTAATACACCGAGTCTTTACTCCATGGTTCCAGAGCAAAAAGCACAGCAAAACTTTTGGATATACTTTATCGGTGAAAGTATTACACCGTATTTCTATCGTTTTCTAAAATCGCAAAAAACGGGTGACTTTCAGGACGAATCTAAACGTAAGTTAATCGATGGACTTTCGACAGTTACTAAAGCAATGAGTGATGATGGGCCTTATTTTAATGGCAATGCCATCAGCGCCATGGATATTACAATGTTTCCATTCGCTTATAGGATTAAACTGTTGTTAGGTTTTTATAAGTATTTTGAGCTTCCTGCTCTAGGCAAAACTTGGCAACGATATAGTCGTTGGTACAAAGAGATGCTGAAGTCGCCGAGTTTTCAAAAATCCATAGAAAACGTCGATGATTATGATGACCGTCTCATCAAATTTTATCTACCTTACAGTTTGGGTGGAGGTCAAGCCGATGTGACAGCTATGCCAAGTTAGCGACTACTCAAAGTGACACCGGTTTATACCTCGCTTATTGAAGAGGTTACGCTCGTCTTAAACTGCCCAGCACATAACTTATGGCGTTTCCCCGAAGCGAAACTTGCTAACTTTCTACATCAATGAACAAAACAGCATCCGTTAAACAGGAGTAATCAGATGACAACAACAAACTTACAACCTTCCCTCTGGGAGCGTACATCAAGCTGGCTCACTCGAATCGCCGAAGTCGCTGACTTCGGCAGGGAGTAACCTTGAATCAACAATTGCAGCCTCTCTATGACCTAGTATTTTTGTGTATGCTGGGTTTGAAGCAAACGCCAAAAAGCTTTGTAAAGATTGTTGCTTAATAAGCATAACAAAATCCCATTTTTCATCACTTGGTCCGATGAAAAAATCGCTACATGTGCCCATAAAAACTATATCGCCACCACTGTCTTTCAAAAAAGGTATGGTATGTTTTATATAGGAATTAAATGCCTGCTTTCCTGAAATTGGTTGTGAAGGAGCTAAAAGTGGAAATCCCGTATAATCAGCGATTTCTTTAAATCGGAGTAAATTTAGCATGTAAATCTCGCCGTTCAGTTGCTTTGAAAAAAGTTTAGCTCCGGCTTCTTGGGTTGGTTCTAAGTAATACTTGTTCATCTTAATTATGCCTTTTTGAAAATTTGAAGGCACATCATGAAGTAAGTTTGAGGCGTCAGCTTTTCCAATCTTGCTGATGTGAATTATCACCTCAAAAAAGCATCACAGTTATCGGATCGGCAAACTAAACGCGTTTGATGTTTTTAAGTAAAAACTAGTAACTGAAGAATATTGAGGTGATATTTAGTTATCAATTATTGCAACTGATTGAAGTTCACATTATTAGCAAGATTGGAAATGCTTGTCGCTGCTATTTTGACTATGATGCTACAAAACACAGCCAACACTTAAATAACTATGCACAAACAATATAAACAACGAATTTTAAAGGCAATAACGTTTATTGAAGCGAATCTCAATGCTTCACTTTCCCTCGATAGTGTTGCTACCCACAGTTATTTTTCGCCGTTTCACTTTCATAGAGTATTCCGTGGCGTGATGAATGAAACCCTCAATGATTTTATTGCCAGAAGAAGACTCGAAATCGCAATCAACAAATTGGTGACAAAGAGCGAGTTGAGTATAACGACGATTGCTTTTGAGAGTGGCTTCTCGTCCAGTGCCAATTTCGCCAAAGCGGTTAAACAGCATTTTGGCCACAGTCCATCACAGATCAGAAAAGGAAAAAGTAGTACAGACAGCAAGATTGGAAAAATACTCAGCAAGTATGGAAAAGCATTTAACCCCGTCGATTTGTATCCTTATCGCCTCAATCAACAGAGTGATAAGCCACAATTGGCAGAGGTTATAATGAACGTACAATTAAAAACATATCCCCAACAAACTATATGCAAACTCGCCAGTGATGGCGGATATCAACCTGAAGCCCTATTTAAAACGTGGGATATGATGACTTCATGGGGTGAGAGCCGCGGAGTTGAAATATCAGCGCAACAGCGCATTGCTCTATGTTATGACAACCCAGCTATTACGCCTGTAGAAAAGTGCCGTTATGAGGCAACAATTGCAATTGATGACGAGGTAAAAGTAAATTTACCTTTTGAGAAATCAATTCTTCCTGGTGGAACCTATGCAGTGCTTTATGTGAAAGGTGATGCGCAATACGTAGCAAAAGCGCAAATGGGGTTGTTCAGTCATTGGCTACCAGACAGTGGTTATGAACCCGATAGTTTTCCAATGATGGAGCGATATTTAAATGATGTAAGGCAAGATGGCTTTATTGAGTTAGAGATCATGTTTAAGTTAAAAACGTTAGTGCAGGCAGGGCGTTATCATGAATAACTCAGCAATTGATACAAACATGGACAGTTGTGCCATGTCTGTTGAATCAAGTCAGACGTCTTCGCGCCTATATTACATGGACAATTTACGCGCATTAGCTATGCTGCTGGGTGTGGTTTTCCATGCCGCTTTGACTTACAGCCCAAAATTAAACGAAAGCTGGTTCACCTCTGATCAACAAAATTCAGTTTTGCTTGAGTTCAGTGTTTATTTTTTGCACTTGTTCAGAATGCCATTATTCTTTTTCATATCAGGTTTTTTTGCGTTAATGATGATTGAAAAGAAAAGTGCTAAGGCCTATTTGCAAAACCGGTCGAAACGGATCCTATTACCCTTTGTGCTATTTTTACCCTTGTTGATTGGCAGTATCATGTTGTTGATCGGTTGGGCGTTGGGCAATGTTGACAATCCTCCGATATTTTTGCAATTTCTGGGCTCTCCTGAAGCCAAACAGATGGGCCCAAGCACCATGCATTTATGGTTTTTGTTTAATCTTTATCTGTTTGCAATCATGGCCGTGTGTTTACACAAAATGAAGTTGTTTTCTCATACAATTTCGAAACGATTGGCAACAAAGTCATTTTTTTTATTGGTACTGCCATTACTGCTGCTTCCGGCTCTGATATCTCAACCTAGTCCTTTACCCGCGGCTGACAAGTTCTATCCACAACTGTGGTCGTTTGGTTTTTACGGTGTGTTGTTTTTAGCTGGCGGTTTGTTATATAAACGTCAGCAATTACTCAGGGAATTATTTAGGTACCAAACAGCTTTGCTAGCCATCTCAGTTATTGCCTATGGCTATTTTTATAATCATATTCCTGGCGCACTAAACGTCCAAATAGCTCAGAAAAGTGTTACTTGGAGCCTTTCCCATAGTGTTTTGTCATTAACGGAAGCTATTATTTCGGTGTACATGACGTTGTATTGTCTTATGGTCGGTAAGCGATTTTTGAACACTAAAAACAGAATACTAACTTTTATTGCCGACTCTTCATATTGGACCTATTTACTGCACATTCCTATATTATTGTTTATACAATTTCAGTTGCTCAATTTAAATATCAATATGTGGCTTAAATTTTTATTAAGTGTGTTGATTACCCTATTAATCTGCTTTGTTACGTATCAATTGTTAGTTAGAAAATCGCTGATAGGCAGACTGCTTAATGGTAAAAAATAATAAAGAAACCTGAGTCGATGTTGACGATGTCGCCGAATACATCAACAATAAATCAGCTCCGTATTTTTGATAACGTTAATTCCACTGTTCATCTTAAGCTTTACTATTTATATTAATGTGGGCTCACATAATTTAACATCACAGATTATTTTGAGCCCTTATGTCACTTCAGTTGCTAGCTTGGCTGCAGCAATTTTAATAGCCTGACGAACTCTTACATAGGTACCACAGCGGCATATATTGGTCATTTGATTGTCGATGTCTTCGTCAGTTGGATTAGGGGTCCGCTTTAACATGATCACATTATCAATGACGTCCATGATTACAGAATATAACAACACTCTCCAGCTTCAAGATAGAAATGCACCACCTTTACGAACCTATTAGTTACCTTTAATGATCTGAGGGTAGCTGGCGAACGAAAATCCAAGTTGAAAAGGGAAGTTCAATACCCATTGTCTCATGGGGCAACATATCATCAACCAGCAAGGCGCCAAATATTTTGCATCCCTTCTTTACAGCCCTATTCGGTAACACTTTTCACCTTAACCAAATAAGTTAGAAATATGATAATTAACCACAGAATCTAATACTATTGTAACTGCTGATTTATCAATATATTGAGTACCAAAAATAACAATTAAAGCAATAAAGCCTATTTTACTAATACTTGTTAATACTAAAGCCAAATTACGATGTGTAGGTTTATAAGCGCCGTAAATGAGTAATGTGCCAATAAGAAAAATAAGAAAGCCCCAACTTCTAACCACAACTTGAGCTAAAGGCTCAGTAAGTGTTTCACCAAACATACTGATTAAAGCTGCTTCTGGTGCAAAGACAGCAAATATCATGGAGCAAGTCAGTAAACCTGCAATAATCATGATCCATTTTATATTGGTAATAATAAATTTCAAAATAACTCCTAACGCTTGTGTTATCGAATGCCCGTCAATTTAACGGGGTGTATTGCAGCCGATTGTTAAATATAGCTTTGTTAAACTCGCTGAAAGTTCTGTATTAAAAACTGCGATTTAAATCCTAATTTTTCATACAATGGTTTTCCTACCTGCGACGCCTGCAAAACAACATGTTTACCCTGCCACTTCGAGCAAGCCACAATGATATCTAGCATAAAACACTTGGCAAAACCTTTACCTTGAAAAGCTAGCTTGACCCCCACCTGATGTACGCCGATGATATCGCCGGTTTTATACAACAAACCACACGCAATAGCCTGACCATTATCCCAACCTATTAGCAACTGAATTTCCTCATCATCAACTAATCGCTGTATGACAGAAAGATCAATCTGATAGCCAAATGCTTCACTGCCGATATCAGCCCACATTTTAATATCTTCACATGTATTTACTGGCCGTACCTTAAACCCGGGATGGGTTCGAGGTGAATGTTTAGCATCACTAGACAATGTTAAATACATGGCTGTCTGCTCGAAGGCGCAGTGCCAATGTTTGTCTAGAAGAGACTGTTCGATAACCTGCGGTTCATATTTACTAGAGGGCAGATTATTGTTACTTCTCAACGTTGGCCAAAGTGGAAAGATTGCCGACTTCGGTATATTTTCAACCCATAGGTTGTCGTTAACATCGCTTTGCAGTTGACTTGAGTCACCATCTGGTAGTGCCCTCGAATCAATCCAACAACGCTGAGGCCAACCTGTATTGGCTACCAGTAATGGTAACTTTGCCGCTTCTACTGGCTGTGAACCATACTTATGCCACAACTTTATGAGATTGCTCAGATTGGCTTCATCAATGTGCATAACTAGGCTCCCAATTAAGTAATAGTACGCCTGCAACGAGTGAGAACGCACCCGCTACTTTTAAGATAGTGATTGGTTTTACGGGCAATTCAAACCAGCCAAAATGGCTAGCTAGAATGGCAATTAATATTTGTCCTGACAGGGCATAAGACATCATAGAACCCACCCCCATTTTAGGGATTAGATAATAAAACAGGCATACACCAAAGGCACTTAATGCTCCACCAGAAAACCATAAATATATCGGCACGGATTTTATATCAGTCATTTGCGGATAAGGTTTTGTTGAGAACATGACTGCCCAGAGCACCAAAGCCGATACTGCAAACACACAGCTAAAAAAGAAGGCAATGCTAGTACTCATCATTGCGCTGTTTAATAAAACACCTAGCTTTGCGTTCATGGCAGCTTGAATTGCGATAGCTGCGCCCGCGGCCATCGCTAGCAAAGATAGATAACTCATGTTACATCTCCATCACTATTTGGTCATAATCAAAACGGACTTTAGGGCTAAGCGCTTGAACATCGTTACTGTGGCGACGGCCGATAGGGCATATCACAGTTGTTGTTAGGCCTTTTTCAAGCAAACCTAATACTGTGTCATAACCCACATTATCAACCCCTGTCATAGGGCAGCTATCAATTTTCATCATAGCTGCACAGGTCAAAAAATTGCCAAGGGCAATATACACTTGCTGATGTGCCCATTGCTGCTTTTGCTCTGCTGTTTTGGCAGCCAATGCCGACTTCTGCATATTAACATCCAACCCGATCACCTAATAACATTGATGCCGATCACCTAATAACATCCATTCCGATCACTCAATAACGCTATTTTTCAAGGTAGTTGTCGCATTTTGTAATTAAGCAACGCATTTACTTTCAGGATTTAGCGATACCTCATTAATATAATCCCAATTGCGAATGTTGTTGCGCCATCTTGACGGGTTAGCTTGTTGAGCTTGCAGGTAAGTTTTTCTCCTATTTGCTAATAATTCGTTGTCTAAGCCATTATGTCGCTCTTCGGGCGTGACATATTTTATGGCGCTGTGTTTATGTATTTTGTTGTACCAGTTAACGAAGTTAGTTACCCATTCTCGTGCCTCCGCTATATTCTTAAATCCGTCTTTAGGCCATGAATGGTGGTACTTTGTAGTTCTAAAAAGTGCTTCAGAATAAGGGTTGTCGTTACTGACTCTCGGTCTTGAATAAGAGCTAGCAACGCCTAAATCTCTCATCTTCGCTTGCATAGTAAAGCTTCGCATAGGTGCTCCGTTATCAGAATGTAATGTTGTGCATTTTTTAACGCACTTCTCACTCCAGACTGAGCGTTGAAGCACGGTAGCTGCAAGCTCACCGAGCTCTTGGTCATATACCTCTGCACCGACTATTTTACGGCTGAATATATCGACTATCATGTATAAATAATAATGCAGTCCTCTCGTCTGGGTGGCTAAATAACTAATATCCCATGTCCAGACTTCATTGGGCTGAGTGGCTATTTGTGCATTGGGTTTATTATTTTTCTGACGCGGTTTAGCGGCTGAGCGTTCTATTATTTGCCCCGCCTCCTTCAGTACTCGGTAAAAGGTCGACTCAGAGCCAATGTAACGGCCGTTGTCAGCTAATGTAGGCACAATGTAACCTGGTGGATAACTAGCAAACTCGCTTAAGTTGCAGGTCGCTACAATAAGCGCTCGCTCTTTTATCGATAGCTTGTTTACAGGTGCTGGCCTAATTGCATTTGGTCTCGCATCTTCAAACAATTGGCTGCTTTTTTCGTGATACCAACGCTGAATAGTGCGTACCGATATACCAAGAGTTCGACACGCAATAGCTTTACGGGCGCCGCTTAATACTGCTGAATTAATGAGTTTTATAATTTTCTGCCGCTCTAGAAGAGGAGTTAATCGTCCTCGCTGTTGTCCCAGAGGGCATTGTACTTTTCCCGCAATACCAACAGTGCAGCGGTTTCAGCTAGTGCTTTATCTTTTCTGTTTAATTCTTTTTCTAACAACTTGATTTTCTTTTTGTCAGCACGTCTTGCGGTATCTAACTTATACTGGCTGTCTTGCGTCGAGCTAAGGACGGCAATAGATAGTACTTTCCATGATTTTACATGCTCAACATACATACCATGCTCACGGCAATAACTGGCTAACTCATGCTCTGACATGACAGCCGTTGCAATGACGGCTGCAAACTTTTGCTCGGCAGAAAAGTTATTACTTTCGGGCTTATCATTTTCAAACTTATGTCCATTATCAACCAATTCCTGCCTCCACTTTTGTACGGTTCCTAAACCCACATCCAGCTCACCAGAAATTTGTCTGAGTGAATATGAATAAGGCGGTAATAACCAAGTTTGACCTTGTTGTTTAGTTTCTAAGTCTACAGAAGGTTGAGGCATATGTTGTATCCATTAATAAAAATTTGAGGCGACAACAATCCTGACATAGCGGGATAACATCCATTCCGATCACTCAATAACATCGAAGCCGATCACTTTTTGGTTAAAATGTTATTGAGTGACCGACTTAATGTTATTGCCCAACTTTTACTCTTTTTTGTC
>Ga0316209_1001579_pt1 | contig 22584 bp, 17 predicted proteins | sample 6monopyrite_MG_FD_204945 | JGI IMG/M metagenome (GOLD analysis project Ga0316209, IMG submission 204945) | Microbial mat bacterial communities from mineral coupon in-situ incubated in ocean water Damariscotta River, Maine, United States -... | ecosystem: Environmental > Aquatic > Marine >...
CGAAACAGGGCACTGATCAGCAAATACAAAATCACAATCGCCAGCAGGAAGGTGCCGCCCATGTTCGCCAGCGTGGTCTTCAGTTTATCGGCTGAACCGGAATAGCGAATAAAACCATCCTCGGGCAGAGCCGCTTCAATCACCGGGGTGACCTTGGTCTTGATCAGATCAATCCCCTCTTCCACCGACATCCCCTCAGGCAGGCGCACTTGCAGGGTAACGGTGCGGCGCCGGTCGATACGACGCAACTGGTCTGGACCGGCGGTGCGGACAACATCCATCAGCTCGCCCAAGGGCTGGATGCCTGCCGTCGGTGTCGCCAAGGGAATCGCCGCCAACGCTTCCGGCGTAGTCCATTCATCACTACGCAGAATGACATCGAGGCGCTGCTCGCCATCAAAATAATCAGCCACATACAGCCCATCGCCCAGGGCACGGATGATACCGCCCATATCGCCGCGATTCCAACCAGCCTCGGCGATACGACGTTCATCCGGCCGCAACCGTAATTCTGGCTCGGCCAGCTCCAACCCTGGAAAGGGCCGCGGCATAATGCCAAAGGCCTCACGCACAGCCATAAAACCGACCATGCCCGCCTGTAACAGAGGTTCCAGTTCACGCCCTTGGATATCTATATCGATGGAACGGCCGCCACCCAGACCACCAAATAACGAGGCTTTGAAGGCAAAACCGATGGTATCGGGGAAACCGGCAATCACCTGATTGATCAGCGGCACCAGCATGCCAGTCTGATCCGGGTCAACGGTGCGTGCACCCATGAACATGCCCCTGGACATGGCAACAAAAAAATAATTATCCAGCTGCGGCTGTTTCTCACCGGTCAGATAAGGCCCCATAGCATCAGCAACCTGCTGACCCATCTCCTTTTCCATAAACTCGATATTGGCGCCGGGCGGCGGATTGATAAAACTAAATACCAGATTACGATTGCCCTCGGGCAGGTAATCGGCCTTGGGGATCATGAAATAGGCCAGCAACAGCGGCACCGTCAGCAATCCGGCAATCCAGAACAATCGCCGGCGCGGCCCGGTGGTACGCATAATGGCCGCCGTCATGGCATTCCACCAATGCTGATGAGGATCTTTCATTTTTGCGCTTCTCAACCAGGTCATGGCGGTGGTTGGCAATAGCGTCACGGCAACCAATAGAGAGAAACACACCGCTACCGCAATCGTCAGCGCCAAATCAGCAAACAGCTGTCCGGCCTCATCGGCCAGAAACACCACCGGCAGAAAGATCGCCACCGTCGTTGCCGTCGAAGCCAGCAACGCGCCCCACACCTGAGAGGCCCCCTTGGCCGAGGCGACCTCAGCCGACTCACCCTTTTCTCTCAGGCGAACGATGTTTTCCAACACCACAATCGCCGCATCCAGCACCATGCCGACCGCAAAGGCCAGCCCTGCCAGAGAGATAACATTGAGTGTGCGGCCGGCGGCATCAAGGATCATAAAGCTGCCCAGCACACAAACCGGGATGGCCAGCGCGACCATCAACGTGGCCCGAAATTTACGAAAAAACCACCACAACACACCCACAGCCAACAGTATGCCAAGCCCCAGATTGTTGCCCACCATGGCAATTGAACGATTGATATAGAGGGTCTCGTCGTAGACTTGCTCTATCGACAGACCGGCCCGTTGCAACGGCCCTTCACGCAGCTCGCCCACCGCCAGACGCAGACCGCCCATGACCTCAAGCACGTTGACGCCGGTTTCCCTGTGAGCATTCACCGCCATCGCCGGATCTCCATTCTGAATCACAAAACTGCTGCGATCCACCATACGAATCTCCACTGTGGCGACATCACGCAGGTAGACCGGTTGGCCATCACGCCAAGCCAGAATCATCTCATCAAAATCTGCTAGCGAATAGGCACCGGTATAACGCACCGTATAACGACGTTTGCCGACATCAGCAAAACCTGCCGAGACATCTTCAGCGCCCACCAGCTCTACTACCTCAGGCAATTCAATACCGAAACTGGCAGCCTTGTAGGGATCAAAGGTGATACGCAGCTCATTCTCACGACCACCACGCACCTCGGACATCGCCACTCCAGGCACCCGCTCGAAACGGCTTTGTACCACCTCTTCGATATAATCCTGATAACTGGCAATATCACGTTCATTGCCGGCCACGGGTTTGATGATGAACCAACCGATCGGCCGGCTATCGCCACCCACGGTACTGATGATTGGCTCATCGGCATCAGTGGGATAACGCGCCACGCGGTTAAGACGACTCATCACCTCCAGCAAGGCGCGACGCAGGTCAGTACCGACAGCAAATGTTAGCGTTACCTTACCCTGGCCACGACTGGCCTCGGACAAGACCTTGGTCGCGCCGGGCAGGCCGCGCAAGGCGTCTTCCTGAGGTTCAACAATCTCAGATTCCACCTCTTCCGGCGCCGCTGCGCGCCAGGTGGTAGAAATAGTGATTTCGGGTTCTTGCACTTCCGGGGTCAATTGAATCGGCAAACGGCCCAGACTGATCAGACCAAACAACAACACCAACAACACAGCCACCGCAACCGCCACCGGGTTGCTGAGAGATAAACGGGTAAGATTCACTGCGTAGCACCACCCTTCCAACCAGCCTGGTCCTTCCAGCCGGCGGAATCCTTCCGGCCTGCTTCACCCTTGATGCTAACGCTCTGGCCCGGGCGCAGACGTTCGTTGCCACGCACCACCACCTGATCACCACCAGCCAAATCACCCATTACCTGAATAAACTCGCCTTCAGCGATGCCTACCCGAACAAAGACCTGCTCGGCCATCGACTCAGCGCTGACCTTGAACAGATAACTGCCACCACGACGCAGCACCAATGCATCGCGCGGCACACTCAATACCTGTTGCGACAAGGCTGTCGGCAAGGCAACCTTTACCGGCTGACCGGCCAACCATTCACCTTCAACAATATCCAGCCGCAGGCGCAACAACCGCGACTGACTATCGGCCACCGGCACCACAGCTCGTAATATCGCCACGCCCTGCTGTTGTTGCGTTGCGATCTGCATGCGCTGACCGACAATCAAAAATGGTTTTAAGCTCAGCGGCGCCGAGGCCTCAATCTCAAGACGGCTTGAATCAACCAGCTGCAACACCTCGTCGCCACTGTTGACCCATTCACCAGCACGCCTGGTGCGTTGCGCCACTACCCCGGCAAACGGGGCGCGTAGCTCGGTTCGATCGAGATACTCCTGGGCAATCAGCATCCGCGCCTTGGCCGCCACCAGATCATTCATGGTTGCATCACGTTGCGACAAGGTTTGTTCCAACTGAGTCTGGGCGGCGTTATTCTGCTTTGCCAACCGTTGCAGGCGCGCCAGCTCACCCTTGAGAAAAGTCAGGCTAGCCTCTTCCCGTGCCACCTCGGCCCGCGCCCCATCCAGACCGGCCCTGATCAGGACATCGTCGATACGCGCCAGGATACCGCCCTGTTCGACCTGATCACCCTCATCAACAACCGACACCAGTCGACCCTCAACCTCGGCCGCAATCCTGGCATCATTAAGACTGACCACGGTTGCAGCGGCCCAACTGACAGGGGTCATAGCCCGTACCTGGGCCTGACTCACCTCCACCGGCGCCGCCCTAGGCCCCTGCTGGGCCAGACTTTCGCCAGCAACGCAGAGCATAAGCAAGGCCAACAGCCAACGTTTGGTGATTTGTTTACCGCTAGTCGTCAACACTATTCTCCTTGTGACCGAGGGCCTGCTGCCCATAAATAGTCTAAATTGCGCGCCTAAAAATAACACGCCTGCCAGCAAAGGCAATCCGCAACGCCACAGGCCCAACAGCAGACTTGTATTTAATGTTTGTTTTGCTTTACTTTAACCAGTCTCATTCGTAGGCACGAACATCCATTTTGTTGTAATTCAACTGATTTCGGACAGCAACTACATTTTACCAGCAGGAATACCGCTATAATTTGAACCATACAACCATTTCAACAGGAAGACAGCGTGTTCAATCTAGGGAAGATAGATGATTAAGCTAAACATCCCGGAACGTAACAACAATCCCAATATCACCATCAATCCCGGGGTTGCTCAAATCAAAGCCAAGCTCGATGGCCTGCCGCTGGCCAACGCCCGCGAAAGCTGCATCCAGATCCATGAGCTGATCAAACCGCTCAACCGGGCACCACTCGACCTGAATGTACGCAGCCAGATCATGACCATGATACTGCCATTGCTGGAAGATCTGATTGGTAGCGTCCGCTCAAACTACATGAATGCGCCACTGCCACTAGCTGAAAAACTGGCCCGTAATGCCCAGATCATCTGCGACCTCCAAACGGAAATCAGCTACACCTACAAAATCATCGTTCAGGATTTACTCGAAGAACAAGTCGCCACCTCAACTGGTTCAATACAGCTATCCCAGGCCATCTACTACGCCATGAGCTTTTTGGCTCGACAGCTTATCGATGCCTATGCTCTCTATAGCGATGAACCCGCCCATATCTGGCAGGAGCTGAACCAACTGTACCTGTACGCGGAAAAACAGCAGCTGCATGAGATTGAGTTAAATCCGGTCAATGCCAGCGATGAACCCAAGCCAGCCACCATTGCCAATACCTACCGACGCATTGTACTGCTATCACTGGCCAACCCTTACCACCTGATGCAAGGCGAGGCTGTAAAGATGTTCAAGCGCCTGATTGATTGGGCGCCAAGCTGCAATATTATCCCACACGGTGACAACCCGGTGCCTGAAGGCCAATTATTCGTTGATCTACACATGGATGCCCCGCCCCTGTATGCACCCAACACGCCCAACAAGATTCGCCCCAAAGAAGGACGCCTGTTCGAGATCAAGGGCATTCTCAGCAAACTTGACGATGAAATCCGCGTATTGGCAACACATAGCAAAAAAGCTATTCACAGCAGCCTGGCCAGGCGCATGGAACGCGACATGTATTTTCGCTGGTCAGAGAGTTGGGGCATCCGCCGCGAACGCATGAGCCACCGTAGTCCAACCAAGACCCCTACCCAGGTGATCTGTAGTCTCACACTGGCCCATCACTTCATTAGCGGCGGCGAGCATTTTGAACCCGAGGAAGACGAAATCGAAATGCAGAGCCACGACAGCCTAAACCTCGGCAATAACCGAGCCTCGCTTTCCTTAATCCCTGAAGAACACACCCCCTGGGCACAGGAAAGCAGCGCCCGGCATCTAAAAATCGGTACCGAAAAACCGCGCAAGTCTATCTTTGAGGGTAGCGAAAGCGAAAGTCAGAAAGACATCTGGGTTAAGGTGTTTGCCACATCAGTTCAAACGGTAGAAGAACTAACAGACAAACAAAAGGTTGAATACAGCACCTACGACTGCCAGATCATCAATACCAACCAAGGCGGTTATGGTCTGAGCTGCCGCAACAGAATCACGCCACCAGCTCGCGCAGGTGAACTGCTCGCTGCCAGAACTGGCCAACACAATGAAGCCTGGTCCATAGGCGCCATCCGCTGGATGAAGGTCTCCAGCAACAGCAACATCAAAATGGGCATCCGTACCATTGCCGAGGATGCCAGGGCCATCGCCGCCAAGGCAGTTGCCGGTATAGGTACTGGCGGCGAATACTTCCGCGCCTTGCTGACCCCTGATCTTGACCCTGAACAATACCCAACTACATTAATTGTCCCAGCTGCCGTTTATGATATTGGCTCCGTGATCATGCTGAATTTCAATGACAGGATTCTCTATGCCCGGCTAACGCGACAACTTGAGTCAACCAGTGCCTACTCTCAATACCAGTTTGATCTGGTAGAACAGCCGAAGACACTGAAAACTACCAGCGCTAATCAGGAGCAACGGAAGTCGTCCCGATTATTTAAATAATGACAAGGTAACCTAAAACATGCCACTACTGAAAAATGATGACCCAATGTACCGACTGCTTCGCGATGGCGACATTGAAACCTTCAACGGCGAAAAAAGTAAAGCCGCCAAAGTTGACCTGTCCAACTGTGACTTTCGCAGCGTTGACCTGAAAGGTCTTGATGCCGCCGGTGTCGATTTTAGCGGCTGCTACTTTCGCCAGGCCGACCTCAGAGGCATAGATTTCAGCGAAGCCAATCTTAGAGGTGCCAGCATCAATGGTTCCAAGGTTTCCGGCGCCTACTTTCCCAAACAGCTGTCAGCCTTGGAGGTTGAGCTTTCCCTGATTCATGGCACGCGCATGCGCTACGACGAAAAGGCCTAGCCATCAGCCAGCCTTGGCAACACCTCATTCCTGAGCAAGGCGCCTAAAAACGCCAGCTCTGGTTGGTGCTCGGCAACCTCACAAACATAAGCCAGGGTTCTAGGAATATCCACCAAATAACCGGGCTTGCCGTCGCGGATATTGAGCCGGGCAAAAATGCCGGCAGCCTTTAAGTGGCGCTGCACCCCCATGCAATCAAACCAGACCAACAACTGAGCCTGATCGATATCCGTAGCCAAACCGGCCGCCTGAATCTGGCGATGATAGCCTGCCAACCAGGCTTCAACCTTGGAGCGTGGCCAGGTGATGTAGCAATCTTTCAATAATGATACCAGGTCATAGGTCAGCGGCCCCAGCACTGCATCCTGAAAATCGAGCACCCCAGGATTAGCCACATCGGTTCGCATTAGATTACGGGAATGATAATCCCGATGCACCCACACCTGCGGTTGCGCCAGCGCCTGTTGCGCCAACCATTCAAAACTATTGTCCAGTGCCTCACTCTGCTCATTATTCAAGTTTATGCTAAGTTGTTGTGACAATAACCAGTCTTTGAACAAGCCCATCTCGAACAGCAACAAGTCGTGATCATAAATCGGCAGACTCATCTCACTATCAAGACTATTCTTTTGCAGTTTCACCAAAGCAGTAATTGCATCAGAATAAAGGGCATCAACATTATTTTCATCAAGCACCTGCAAATACTGTTCACTGCCCAGGTCTGACAACAGCAATAAACCCTGCTGCAAATCTTTTTTCAGTACCCGTGGTACGTTCAAACCAAAACCGGCCATGGCCTCAGACACTTTAATAAACGGCCCGCAATCCTCTTTGTCCGGCGGCGCATCCATAACGATAAAACTTTTCTGTCCCTGGCGAACGCGAAAGTAACGTCTAAAACTGGCATCACTCGATGCCGGACTAAGGTCCGCATCACTTATACCAAGCACCTCTTCAACCCACAGTTTCAATTGTCCAAATCTTTGGTCCATTACTCACTCACTCAAGCAGACATACGCCGTACACAGTCACGGTAACGCGTACAACAATAATGATGCAGATCATCTGCGATCAAATAAAAACACGGCAGCGCCAACAATATCAACGCCGTTGCAAACAATAAACCAAAGCCCAGACTAATCGCCATCGGTGACAAAAATGCGGCCTGGCCGGTGGCAAAAAATATCAATGGCGAGACCCCCAGAAAGGTAGTGATACTGGTAAGTAGGATTGGCCGCATCCGGACTCGGCCGGCCTCAACCACCGCATCCAGCCTATCCCAGCCTTCCTTGCGTTTACGTTTCATAAATTCAATCAGGATCAACGAGTCATTGACCACGATTCCCGACAAGGCTAAAAAACCAAGCATGGACAAGAACTGCAGATTTTCACCCAACAACAGATGACCTGCCACTACGCCAATAAGGCCAAACGGAATGGCAAACATCACCACCAAGGGTTCAAACAGAGAACGAAACAACACTGCCAGAATAAAAAAGATCACCGTCAAAGCCATCACCAGCGCCCGCAACATATCGCGCATCGATTCATTGGCTTCTTTCTTTTCACCCAAAAAGACCAGGCCATAATTATGTTCACTTTCGATTGCAGCGAACTCTTGCCTCACTAACTCAGTCACTGCCAGAGGTGTTGTGACTTTATCATCCACCTCGGCAGTAACCGTCACCAGGCGCCGCAGATCACGGTGTTTAATACTTTCAATACCACGCGTTATTTCAATGTCGGCGACATCGGACAAAATCACCACCCGACCGGCAGACAACACAATCGGTAGTTTTTGCAGGGTCTGCAACTGCCGCCGCACTGATTCTTTATAAATCAATCTGACCGGGATACGCTCATTTCCCCAGGTAACCTGCGCAACCTCTTCACCCTGAAAGCCACGCCGCACCGCATCAGCCAGCTGCCATTGTGTCAGCCCCAGCTGGCGTCCACGTTCATTGATCTGATACTGATACTCCAGCTTACCCGCCTCCATATCCGTACGAACATCATAAACACCCGGCGTCTTCCTCAAGAAAGCGGCAATCGTTTCACCATGCAGCATCAAGCCTTCAATTTTTTTGCCTTGCACGCCGACCTCAATATCCGCACCCGACGGCCCTCCCTGAGGACGTAAAATGGAAAGTTTATCTATCCCGGTCTCCGCCAGCAGGCGTTGCCGCAATTCATTAATCACTTCCCCGGTGTCACGATCACGCTCACCCTGCCAGGAAAAACTCAGACTCACCACCGGAGTGATAAATGTTTCTATAAAGCCCTGCGGTTTCTGTTTTTTCAGATCCACAATGAACTGAATATATTTACTGCCAAACCGAACTGTATTGAAGTCGATAAAGGTTACACCGACATTGGTCAGCAGACTTTGCAATTCGTCTTCTTTAATTACATCGGCAAACACATCCTCCAACCGGCTGGCCAAACGTGCGCTCTCTTCCAGGCTATAGGTATTTGGGGTTTCGATATTAACGAAGAATTGTCCCGTCTCGACACTGCCAAACAACTGGAAAGGCACGCGGGTCACGGCAACCACGATGGCAATCACCAACAAACCCACCGTTGCCACCGTGACCAGATACCGGTTAACGACTGCCCAGCTCAACAGCTTTGAATATTTTTCCACCAGACGCTGCCACTGGCCACCATTCTGTTTTTTTTGTTTATCAAGTCGCAGAAACTCACTAGCATGGGATGGCAGTACAACAAAAGCCTCCCACAGCGACCCCAACAAGGCGCAACTCACCACCACCGGGATCACCGCAACAAACGCACCCATGGTGCCACCAATAGCAAACACCGGCAGAAAGGCGGCGATGGTGGTCGCCGTCGACGCAATCACCGGCCCCATTACCTCTCGACTGCCGATCAAGGCGGCATCACGCGGCGTCTTGCCCATTTCCATGTGACGATAAATATTTTCAGTGACGATAATTGCATCATCAACAATCATGCCCAAGGCAATCAGAAAAGCAAACAACGACACCATGTTGATAGTGTGACCAAGATAGTTCATGCCAATAATGGCCACCAAAAATGACACCGGAATACCCATCGCCGTGATCAGGGCAACACGAAAGTTGAGAAACAGATACAGTGACAACAACACTAGGATCAAACCCACCACACCAGATGACTTAACCGTGTTGAGGCGGTTTTTCACATACACAGACAAATCACTAAAGACACCGCTATGAATCGTCACCGGCAATTCCTGCTGCAGCTGTGCCGACAATTCATGCACCCGCCTTGATACTTCAATGGTCGAGGAATCCACCGTCTTGGTCACCGTGATATTGACCGACGGCTGGCCATTGAAACGGGCCAGTGTCCGGGCCTCTTCGAAACGCAGCTCGACCTTGGCCAACTGCCCCAGCCGCAGCACACCACCCTGTTGATTGCGCCGTATTGGAATTTGTTGCAACAACGCTGGTTGCGGCGCCACACCAATGCCACGCAGCAGGATGTCACCCTCTGCCGCCTCGATCTTGCCACCGGGCAGCTCGGTCAGATTTTGGCGCAGCGCCTGGGAAATCTCCTCCAGGGTCACCGTCCTGGCTGCCAACTGGTGCGGATCGACACTGACCCACAATTCCCACTCGCGCACCCCGGCCGGCTGGGCGCTAGCCACTCCGGGAATCGCCAGTAGGCGACGCTTAATGTCATCCGCCGTGTCGTACAGGGTTGCGGCAGCCACATCACCATAGACCGCCATACTGATTACCGGGAAGCGGGTCTGCAGGCGGCGCACGTCCGGCTGCTCAGCGTCATCCGGCAAATCGGTGACCCGATCAACAATGCTACGGGCATCATCAAGAAAGGTGTCGACATCACTGCCGGGTTTGAGCTTGATGCTGATGCTGGACATGCCTTCACTGCTGGTCGACATCAGGCTATCAATATCGGCCAGCCCGTCGAACTCCTCCTCGATGGGCATGGTCACCTGGCGCTCCACCTCGGCCGGTGCCGCGCCCTTGTACTCGGTCTTGATGGTGACGCGATCAAGCTCGATCAGCGGAAACATCTCCTGCGGCATAGCAAACCAGGAGATCACCCCGGCCACCAGCACCAACACCAACATCAGGTTGATAATAAGAGGATTATTAATAGCGTAACGGATCAAGGGCAAAATGCAGACTCCACCGTGGGGCTATTGTGAATCCCTCTCAGTCCCTCTTTTGCAAAGGGGGAGGTTAGCGTGTCAACACCAGATCTCACTTTTGCAAAGAAGGTGACTAACCTGTCAACACCAGATCCCCCCCTTTGCAAAAGGGGGGTTAGGGGGGATTTTCCACCTGACTTAATTATATTAAAAGGCATGAGACAAATTCAGTACTGCACCGCCAAACCATCACTGAGACTGGCACCACCGCTACTTACCAGCTGTTCACCTGCCTCAACACCCGCCAACAGCACCAGCGTGTCACCCTGGCGTGGCCCCAACTCGACCAGCCGCCGCTCCAACAGCCCCTCTTTAGCCACAAAGACATAGGTTTGGCCGTCGTCATGCACCACTGCCGATACCGGCACCAGGCGCACCCGCTCCAATTTGGGCAACAACAACTCGGCCTCGGCCGCCGCACCGGACAGCAGTCCAGGATTGGCGAAACGGGCGCGCAAGGCATAGGTATAGGTTTCCGAATCAGGATGTTGCTGCAGGGCAAAAATTTCCGCCGAATAGGTCTGACCATCGACATGAACATCAATCATCTGCCCGCGCTGTAACTGGGCCACAGTGGCCCGATCCAGCTCGGCATAAAACTCCAGCTGGCTCAAGTCCAGCAATTCCAACACTATATCCTTGGCCGCCACATCGTCACCAAGTTGGGGAATAATCCGATTCACCGTACCGGCAAACGGCGCCGTCAGTGTCGTCCGCTGCCAATTACGTTCTGCCCGTCGGCTACTGGCCTGCATGCCCCCCAGGCGTGCCGCTGCACTGTTGACACTAAAGCGCAACCGCGCTTCATCAGACTGCAACTGAATCAGACGCTGCCGCGCGGCATCCAGTGCCGACCGTGAACCCAGCGAACCCGAACCCAGGCGTTCTTGCCTGACTACTTCATCTGCCTGCAGTGCACTATTAGCTTCGGCCAACTTCAATAGTTTCTTGTCACGCTCAATCCCAGCCTGCTCCTGTTGCAACTGTGCCCTGGCCTCAATCATCAAATCTTTATAATCATCGCCATCCAGACGCAACAACTCAGCCCCCTGCGCCACCCGCTGCCCCGGTTCCACCAGTCGTTGCTGCAGACGCCCGCCAACCTGAAACTGCAATCGTGCCTGTTGTGCCGGCCGCAGATAACCCGCCACCGACCGCTCTGGCTGCATATCGCCCAACTCAACGCTCACCACGGCCACCTGCAACGGCGGCAAATCAACCTGCAACAACCCCGGTTCTGGGCGGGTCAGCATCAGCAGGGCAATGATCAGCACAATACCGACCATCAAGAACAAGGTATACTTGGGTGCTACGGGCTTTTTTTGCACATTAAAACCAGACAGTTGGGTGGGCCAGGGTTATTCATGACTGTTTCAATACGTTACGACAAAATTCATCGTTCTACCATCGTTTCCTGTACCGGCCGGTGTTTTCCATATTCAAGCGTAGTGACAACGCAACAACTCGATTAACCCTCCAACCCTTATGCTCAAAATCACTACCTCTAAGGTCATCTGCCTGACCCTGATCAGCGCCAGCTTCCAGGTCAGCGCCGAAGACTGGGGACTGTGTCACAACTGGCCCAAGCCAACGCTTGATTATCCCAGGAGCGAACGCGGCGAAGACGCCCCGATTGTGCTCAATGCTGATTCATCCGAAAGCCAGAACAACGAAGTGGTAAAACTATTCGGCAATGTGCTGGTACAACGCCCCGATGAACAACTGCGCGCTGATGAGGCCATCTACAACAAGGCCAGTCAGACACTCGACGCCAGCGGTAATGTCCGCTATGAAACGCCTGACTTCAGTACCTATAGTTCAGAGGCGCAGATACTCAGCGGCAACAATCAAGGCAGCTTTACCAATGCCGAATTTTTTATCTATGAACGCCACGCCCGTGGTGCCAGCAGCAACATCCAACTTGCCGGTGAAGACCTCACCATCATGAAGCAGACACTCTATACTACCTGTGATAAAGACGACGAGGTCTGGTCTCTGCGCGCCAGCACGGTCGAACTTAATCACGCCAGCGGCATGGGTGATACCTACAACACCCGGCTCTATATCCAAGGCGTACCGATTTTTTATCTGCCCTATATGCGTTTTCCCATCTCTGATCAGCGCCTGACCGGACTCTTAGCCCCCTCTTGGGGCAGCACCTCAGCAGGGGGTAACGAATTCGCCCAACCGATTTATATCAATCTACACCCGCAACTAGACGCCACCATTACACCACGCAGTTTTAGCGAACGCGGCCTGCAACTCGGTAACGAACTACGTTACCTGAACCGGTTTGGCGAAGGGGTTATTAGTGGCGAGCGCATCGATGACAAGATCTACGGCCAGACACGCAGTCTATTTCACTACGAACACCAGGGCCAGCTGGGCAACAATTGGTCCGGCGACATCCTCTTCGATCGCATCTCTGATGACGACTATTTTAATGATTTCAGCAATTCACTCAGCGGCAGTGCTACCCAAACACTCGAACAACGAGTACAACTGCAATACGCGGATTCCACTCAGCAAATGCAAATCCAGGTCCAGGACTTTCAAGTCATCGGCACCAGCCAGCCCTATCGTCGACTACCGCAAATCAAACATCAGCTCAATCCGGCGATGCCAGGGCCGTTCAGATTTGCAATGGAAAGCGAATTGGTCCGCTTTCAGCGCCTCAATAGGCTTGGCGGCAAGCGTGCCTACGTCAAGCCGGCCTTAAGTCTGCCTTATCAGCGCAACGCCGGCTTCATTATTCCCAAGCTCAGCCTGCATTACAGTCAGTATCGCCTTGATGCAGACAATAATAGCCTGGCCGTTGAAAACCTGACGCGCAGCGTACCAATCAACAGCGTTGACGGCGGCATTTTTCTGGAAAAAGACACCCGTATCGGCCAGACAGATTACCTGCAGACACTGGAGCCTAGACTGTTTTACCTCTATATTCCCTATCGCGATCAAACTGATGTTCCGCTTTTCGATACTTCCGCTTTAGGCTTTGACCAGTCAAGATTATTCAGTGAAAATCGTTTCTCAGGCCCTGACCGCATCGGCGATACCAACCAAATCACCCTCTCCCTGAGCTCACGCTTGATACGGGCAAAAGATGGCAGGGAGCAGCTTTATGGCAGCATCGGCAAGATCTTTTATTTTGATGACCGCCGGGTAGGTCTTACTGGCAACGAACTCAACACTGAGCGTCAATCTGATATGCTAGCCGAGACCCAGTTCAAACCCACTGACCGCCTCAGCCTCAGAGCAAGACTACTGTGGAATACTAGCGATAAACTAATTACCGAACGCGATATTCGCCTACAATACCAAGCCGGTAACAATCGCATTCTCAACCTGAGTTACCGTGATCGCGGCAACCGCCTCAGCGCACCCGCCGCAGTATCTCGGGAAATCGATACCTCACTATTGTGGCCACTGACACCACGCTGGAGTATGATGGCACGACGTTATCACTCGCTGTCTGACAACCGCACCATGGAACAAATGGCCGGCTTCGAATACAACAGCTGCTGTTGGACCATGCGAGCTGTGCGTCGCGCCAACTTTGTCGCAGACACCTCAGTCCTTAGCGCCCCCTTCGGAAACTTACGCTATAGCTGGTATGTCCAATTTGAATTAAAGGGCCTCACCAGCCTGGGCAAACGCATCGACGCGCTCATGGAAGAGCAGATATTCGGTTTTAATGCAGTAAAATAGAGACTCTCAGCATGATCAAACAGACATTCATCACCAGCCTAATTGGCCTTTCAGCACTCTTCAGTGCTGCCACACTCAAAGCCGAGCCGGTTCAAATCGACCGCATCATTGCCATCGTCAACAACGAGGCCATCAGCGAGTCAGAACTGCAAAACGAGCTGCAAAGCATCAAACTGCAACTCCAGGGCAACAAGATGCCGCCCGACCGCATCTTACGCGATCAAGTCACCGAACGGCTAATTATGAAACACCTGCAGCAACAACTGGGCAACAGCAACAACATCATTGTTGGCGATGAAACCCTCAACCAGGCGATCAATAGCATCGCCACGCAAAACAACATCAGCCTGGAACACCTGCGCTCAGTACTGGAAAGCGACGGCATCAACTTCAATGCCTACCGTGAGAACATTCGCTACGAAATCCTGCAACAACGACTGCGCCAGCGCCACATCAACACTCGCATCAACATCACCGAAACAGAAGTGGATCAGTTTCTAGCGCAACAAAAGACTCAAGGCAATAGTGCTGACGAATACCGGCTCGGACATATCCTAATCAGCCTGCCAGAAGCACCCTCAGCCGAAGCTATCGACAAAGCCAAGCAACGCGGCGAAGAAGTACTCGCACTGCTGGCCCAAGGCCAGGATTTCAACCAGACCGCTATGAGTCATTCCGATGGTCAGCTGGCTCTGTCCGGCGGTGATCTCGGTTGGCGCAAGGCCGGCGAACTGCCCAGCCTGTTTGCCAAAGCCATCGCCACTATGCAACCTGGTGAAGTCAGCCCGCTGATACGCAGTCCCAGCGGCTATCACATCGTCAAAATTAGCGAACAACGCGGTGGCGAACGCCACATGGTGTCGCAAACTCACGCCCGCCACATACTCATCAATACCAATGAACTGATCGACGACGACACAGCCAGAAACCGACTGCTGGAGCTCAAAAATAGGCTGGCAAATGGTGATGATTTTGCCACCCTGGCACACGCAAACTCCGATGACAAAGGCTCCGCCGCCAAAGGCGGTGATCTGTCGTGGAGCAGCCCAGGGCAAATGGTACCGGCCTTCGAAAAAATGATGAACAAACTCGAACTCAACGTCGTCAGCGAACCCTTCCAGACACAATTCGGCTGGCACATTGTCGAAGTTTTGGAACGCCGCCAACACGACGACACCGAGCAGTTTTATCGCAACCAGGCGCGCAAACAACTGTTTGAGCGCAAAGCCGCTGAAGAAGAAGAGCTATGGCTGCGCCGTCTGCGTGACGAGGCCTATGTAGAACTACGCCCCTAAACATTGAGCACCTCTAAAAATGCACTTTTCATCCTCAAGGGACACCGAGGTCCGCGACAGCCGCATCAGCTCCGTGTGCGAACACCCGAAAATGAGGAATACCCTGTCTTCATGCGTGCCATATACACTGCGATTCTGTGTGCGATACTTTCTTGACTCTCACGAAAAATCACTATTTTTTGGGGCGCTCTAGTGAATAAAACTCACAGACTGGCCATCACCCCGGGCGAACCGGCAGGCATCGGCCCCGACCTGGTACTGCAGCTTGCACAACAACCGCACCCGGCCGAATTGGTGGCCGTGGCCGACCCGCAACTGCTGCAACAACGCGCCGACAGCTTGGGTCTGAGAATCACACTACAGAGCTTTGATTCGACTCAAGTGGCACAGCCGCAGCAAGCCGGCAGTCTCAAGGTGATGCCCGTCAGTTTGCAACAATCGGTTCAATGCGGTCAGCTGAATCAGAAAAATGCCCTCTACGTATTAGAAACCCTGCGTCACGCCACGCGAGGCTGCATAGACAACACCTTTGACGCCATCGTTACCGCACCGGTACACAAGGGCATTATCAACGAGGCCGGTATAAAGTTCAGCGGCCACACCGAGTTTCTGGCCGAGCTCACCAACACCAAACAGGTAGTAATGATGTTGGCCACTCCCGGCCTGCGCGTCGCCCTGGCCACCACCCACCTGCCCTTGCGCGAGGTTGCCGACACCATCACCCGCCCCTTGCTGGAAGATGTCATCCGCATCCTGCAACACGACCTGAAACACAAGTTTGGCATCGCCGAGCCCGTCACTTACGTCTGCGGCCTTAATCCACACGCAGGTGAAGATGGCCACCTTGGCCATGAAGATGAAGAGATCGTCAAACCGGTTTTACACAAACTACAAACAGAAGGCATGCAACTCAACGGCCCGCTGCCAGCCGACACCCTGTTCATCCCCAAATATCTCGATCACGCCGACGCTGTACTGGCCATGTATCATGACCAGGGTCTGCCAGTGCTAAAGCACAAGGGTTTTGGCAACGCCGTCAACATTACCCTTGGCCTGCCGATTATTCGCACCTCCGTTGATCACGGCACCGCACTGGATTTGGCAGGCACAGGCAAGAGCGACACCGGCAGCCTGGAGCTGGCAATAACAACCGCCATCGACATGGCCCAGCAGTGGAATAAACAATGAGCAACTCACACCAAGGTCATCGGGCCCGTAAACGTTTCGGCCAAAACTTTCTTCACGACGAAAATGTAATTCAACGCATCATTCAATCAGTCAATCCAAAAGCCGGCGACAACATTGTTGAAATCGGCCCAGGCCTTGGCGCCCTTACCGAACTGTTATTTGAAGCCAGCGACAACATCAACGTCGTTGAGCTCGACCGCGACCTGGTCGAGCGACTGACAAAACGTTTTGGCGACAATCAAAACTTTCATATCCATAGCGCAGACGCCTTGAAATTCGACTTCAGCAGTTTGGCGACAAACAAAAAAATACGCGTTGTCGGCAACCTGCCCTACAACATCTCAACCCCACTGCTGTTTCACCTAATGGATCAAATTGACAGCGTGCAAGACATCCACTGCATGCTGCAAAAAGAAGTCGTCAACCGTATCTGCGCCGGCCCAGGCGAAAACAACTACGGCCGCCTCAGCATCATGTTGCAGTACTACTGCCAGCCGCAACACTTGTTCAATGTACCTCGCGAAGCATTCCAGCCTGCGCCCAAGGTTGACTCCGCCATCCTCCGACTCACTCCACACGCACAGCCCCCCATTACACTCAACGACGAAAAACTATTCGCACAACTGGTCGCCCAGGCATTCAGCCAACGCCGCAAAACCCTGCGCAACTGCATCAAGACATACCTGAGCGCAGAACAGATTGAATCCGTCGGCATCAACCCAACCGCACGCCCCGAGACACTCAGCCTGGAAGAATTCGCCAAACTCAGCAACATTGCAGAAGCGCCACAAAACTAAATATCAGCGCCGTAAAAATGAGATTTGACCCACCCGAGGCAAACTGCCAAAGTTAAACCTCAGCGCACATACATGAGGAGTCATGTAATGGAAATCAGAACCACAATTCTGCCAGGTCAAAACGGCACCAAACAGCTCGTTAGCGAATATGGCGACCAACTGATCTGCGTCCGTTACCGCTATGACAAGCAAAAACAAAAACGCTACAAAACCATCGAACTCATAGTCGATGAACAAGACTGGGTGCCTGGCATCAAGTTTTCACCCGACAAGCTAGTAAAACTAAGGGTTGGCTATGGTGAAACCGAGTTACGCGAAAAGATCAAAGAAGCAGGTGGCTTCTGGAATCCCGAACAAAAAGTCTGGGCACTCTCATATCACAAGACATTGCGACTGGGACTGGAAAAGCGAATCATCGATCCGGAGTTTGATTTATAGTTTCTAGATATAGGAAGTTAATTTCTATATGTATAAATTACATAGGCGGATATAGAAATGACTTCTATATCTAGAAATGTCGTACACTCAATGTTAGGGCTTAATCCAATCAGATGACGGAATATGATTAACATTGGAACAACGGACTTTTATTTAGATGTGCCAAGCCTTCCGGTTGAAGAGTTTGAGTCATATTCAAGTAAGCTATTTGACGATTGGGAAGCGTATGTCGGAGATGTAATAAAGCTACCTGACTACTATCTAGCCCTTGATGTTCAAGAAGGCTCAATTAGTGCAAAAAGTAAAATACTTGTTGGGGCAGCCAGTATTTGCACATTTCTCGCGTCTTATGGGTCCATATCTTCAGGTGCAAAAAATCTGTACTCTGACATACAGGCCGTTGGGAATTTTCTAGGAGTTACCGCTGCTGCGCCTTTTCCTGAAGCTAATTCCAAACCGAAAATTCGTAATAGAGGAGAGGCTTTAACAAAGTTACAATCCCTTTTTGTCCGTGTGGCTAATGGGTCACTTACTCCTGATGAAGCCACGATATTGGCTAGGAACATATTTGGTGAAGATGTTCCTGATTTCATGCAGCAGTTACAGGAGTCACTTGAAAATACACCGTCTCAATTGTCGTTACCGATAGAAGATACTGAGATGGAGCCAAATATTACCAGTTCATCAGATAAAGATCCTGATCGTAAGCCTGTAACGCCGAAGGAAAGAATCCCAGTTATAAGACCGGATCAATATAGGGTTGAGATATGGAGAGAATCAAAAAGAAGTGAAAGAAATATCCGCGTCCGAAAAATCTAGCCCTAACAAAGCAATCTACCGGACTTCCACTGCGTTGCTTCGTTTGTGGTTAAACGCTACGCTACCACAAACAAAACAACTCCGTTCCCGCCGGTAATTGCGGCGTTATATTTCAATCGAGAATTAAATGGCATATATTTATCTTCTAGTAGCAATAGTTGCTGAAGTAATTGCGACGAGTGCTTTAAAGGCATCGGAAGAATTTACAAAGCTATATCCAAGCCTAATAGTTGTTTTTGGATATGGCGCTGCATTTTACTTTATGACTCTTGTTCTACGAACCATGCCAATCGGCGTTACATATGCGGTTTGGTCTGGTTTGGGTATTGTGTTGATAGCTACCGTTGGAGCTGTGTTATACAAGGAGATACCGGATACCCCGGCAATTATAGGCATGGCCTTAATTATCTCAGGGGTTGCTGTAATTCATATGTTCTCGGACACGGTTAAACATTGATCTATATGTCATGTTTTGCATTCGTGCTATATGTGGTGGAAAGTGTAAAAGAAAGCACGTTGGGTATAACTCATAAGAAGGAACTTTAGGCGAGAAGTAAATGAAATATAACAAAGCCGTTAAACTCGGACATACCTCCGCGGTGTTTGGTTTGCGCTCAAATAGCACAAACCAAACACCACTCCGGCATGCCGGTTAACGGCGACGTTAGGTGCCCAAGGGGGATAAAATGAGAGTTTCAATAATAATATTAGCATTAGGCATTCTTTCTGGGTGTGCGCAGAGCGGATACACTAAATTTTACCAACCATATTTTGACGCAAAAGCGATACCCGATACAGAACTTCTTACGCCTGATCAAGAGCCAGAAGTATTCGGCACAGATAATTTTGATCGTGACATAAAGACATTGAGAGCAAAGCGATATCTCGTAGTTGGCTATTCTTCATTTAATGGAGGGTATGAGGATACGAAGAATGCTGCTAGACAGGCGAAGCGAATTGGTGCAACAGTCGTGCTTGTTAATTCACAATATACGAATACACAAACAACCACTTCAACTCTATTCTTACCTGATAATAAAACCATTTATCACAGCGGTAGCGCAAATTCCAATACATCCTACAATAGTGCGTACAGTGGATACCTCGGTACAAGTAGCACAAATGCATACTACAGTGGAACCTCTACAACTTATGGTACTAAAGCAATTCCTATCACATCAAATCAACGCCGCTATGATCAAAGTGCAGTGTATTTAGTAAAATCAAATCAGAAACTGAGATACGGCATATCGGTTGCTGATATAACTCAAGAGCAAAGGACTAGCCTTGAGCGAAATACTGGAGCGTTAATAGATATAGTGTTTGAGGATACTCCGGCGTATTACGCAAATATAATGGCAGGAGACATATTGATATCTGTAGATGGTGAAAATATTAAAAGCCCGGCGCATGCAATGGAAGTACTGAAAACCTCAGGAACACCTGAAAAATCAAACTTAACTGTTATTCGTAAAGGTCAAGAAAAGGTAATTACAGTTGAGTTTTAAGTCGCACCTAACAATGGCAATTAACTCGGACGTTTTTCCGCAGTGTTTGAGTCGTGCAAAAAAAGCCTAGCACGACTCAAACACTGCTACAAAACGCCGGTTATTGCCGGCGTTAGAGCCACACGATCATTGAGGAATAAATATTAATCTTTGACGCATCACGGGATTGTGTCCTAGCCTGCCCAGCTAAGCTCCGTTCACGGAAAGCGAGTTTGATTTTCAGCCCTCCGTTCTTGGTAAGTTAGATTTGGGGCTTCGTCAAAAAGGCAATCCGTTCCAAGAAGGATTGCCGATTAGAAAGTTCTGAACAAACCTGATATTTTAGGGGTTCGGTTAGCAAGCAACCGTGTAGCTTGGTGGCAGTTAGGAAGGTTGGGGGCAATCATGCAAGGTATCGTTAAGCCGGGTGGTTTCTGTTGTGCATCGGGTTCTATGATCCCGGTCGTTTCGCATTCCATTGCTGGCCACAATCCCGTTAAGCCAAAACGTTTAAGCGCTAGCAGGCGTCCTTGCTACCCCAGCTCTAACAAAAGTGGTCAAGCCGACAGTCCTCCGCGGTGTTCATTTGTGCTAAATAGCACAAGCCTCACCCCGCTCCGGCCTGCGACTTACCACTAACGTTATACCCAAAGGAGTTGAATATGGTACAAGGTTCTTGCCTGTGTGGGCAGATTGAATATGAAGTAGAGCTTATTCCTGAAAAAACATTTAATTGTCATTGTTCTTATTGTAGAAAAGCACATGGCGCAGCATTTGTTACACTTACACTTGCTGAAGGTGACACATTAAATATTAAAAAGGGAAAAGAGAGCTTAAAAGAACACAAAAACGATTTAGGCGGTTACAGGGCTTTTTGTCCTAACTGTGGCACACGGTTGATGAACTATGCGCCAGATAAATCAATGTATCTTGCTATTGCTCTTTCAACGGTGGATACCCCTGTTAACTTTCATCCCTCTGCTCATGCAAACACCGAGTCAAAAGCATCTTGGCACGAGCCTTATGATGGTATTCCATCTTTTCAAGGTATACCAGAAGGTGCATTGGAATAATGGGTATAACAAGACGCTCGTTCGGACGCAAACTACGCTGCGCTTTGTTTGCGCCGCACAGCTTGGTCGTTAGGCGAAAAAATGGGGAAATATATTGAAGATAACTAGTCACGTATTCTGTGTTTTTTTGGTGGCTTTGATATCAGGGTGCGCCACTACGACCATGCACACTTACCATGCCGGTGGGAAGAAAACCATTTGTGATGGAAAGAGGAACAATATCGGCTATGTAGCAATTTTACCTGAAGTGGCATGGAGAGATGATCAAAAGGAGCCTGAGAAGCGAAAATTAATGGCGTTGGAAGAAATTGAGCGCTCATTTCAAAAAATCCCTTGTGGGAGTGTTTTAGCTCCCGGTGGCATTAGAAAACTTTCTAACTGGTCAAGTAAGTCAGAGTCTGATTTATTGACGGACTTTTCTAAGGAGGGCGTTGATACCATTATTCTAATTCGTATCGAAGAGTTGACGCCCCGATTATACGTTACATTTTCACTCCCATTTTTATGGGGTGGTTCAACTGAGGCGGACTTCCATATTAGGGCTCTTTCCGTAAAATCAGGAACTGTTCTAAGTGATATGCGTGTTAAAAGGTTCACTGGGGGACCTTTTAATATCAGACCTGCAGAGTGGGCTAGAATGGAGCTTAATGCCGCATTAGAGGATATCATTGGCAATATGGAGTAAACACTTAAGCCAAGAATTGCGCAAAAAATGCTGGGCGTAATGCACGAATTATCCAATGGAGTAAGTATGATTTTAGTAGGAGTAATTGTGTTTTTGGTATCAATAATATCTTGTCATATTATTGCAAAAAAGCGTGGTCGCAATCCTGTTTTCTGGGGTGTTATGGGCGAAATATTTAGCCCTATCGCAATACCATTTTTCTGTATATCAAAGACAAGGGGATAGGAATGATTAACATTCGTGTGCTACTGCTCATTAGTACTATTATCACCATTTCCGCTTGTAGCAAAGAATCATTAAAAAGAGCTGGTTATGAAACCCTTCAAAATATTCAGCAACTAGAATGCCAAAAAAACTTAGCATTGCAATGCCCAGAGCGAGAAGGCTTTAACACTTACCAACGAAAGATAGAAGAGAATGAAGATATATGAATAGTGGGTTGTTTAAATTTCGCCTAACAAAAGCAATCAACTCGGACATTTTTCCGCGGTGCTCGTTTGTGCTAAAAGAGCCTAGCACAAGCCTCTCACCGCTATAAAACGCCGGTTATTGCTGGCGTTATGCAACAAAGAAATAAGGAATGACATGAAATCTAAGACAATCGTTTCATTAATCTCACTGATTTCTGCGCTCTTCATAGTTGGTTGCGCTGGGATGGTTATGGAATACACCCCGATAAAATC